>JAEEGL014298768.1_pt1 | contig 29000 bp, 29 predicted proteins | sample 9134231 | NCBI WGS metagenome assembly JAEEGL01 (sample SAMN16246548, study PRJNA631951) | gut metagenome | biome: gut microbiome; feature: rumen; material: fiber-attached | host: Bos | place: Iran: Karaj | collected 2018-10 | reverse complement strand
GCCATAGTTGAATATCTGGATAGTCTCGCCTTTCAGAAGTTTGTTGGTAAACCCAAAGTAGGCCATGTCAGGACGTCCGGCAGGACCATACACCGTGAAAAAGCGTAAACCCGTTGAAGGTATGTCGTAGAGTTTACTATAGCAGTGTGCCATCAGTTCGTTCGACTTCTTTGTCGCAGCATACAAGCTCACAGGGTTGTCCACCCGGTCGTCCGTCGAGAACGGCACCTTCTTATTACCGCCATACACGCTCGAACTTGAAGCATAGACCAAGTGTTCAACGGGATTGTGGCGACAAGCCTCGAGGATGTTATAGAAACCCATCATATTGCTCATGATATAGGCATCGGGGTTGGTGATGCTATAACGCACACCAGCTTGGGCAGCGAGGTTGACCACCACATCGAACTTATTCTCTTCGAAAAGCTTGTCAATCAAAGCTTTGTCAGCAATGTCGCCCTTCACGAAAGAGTAGTTACAACCTTCTGGCTTGAGAGTTTCCAGCTCCTTCAAGCGATATTCTTTCAACGACACATCATAGTAGTCGTTCATATTGTCGATATTGATAATGGTGGCGCCTTTTACGTCGGCAAAGAGGCGTTTGATGAGGTTTGAGCCAATGAAACCTGCACCGCCAGTGACCAGGATACATTTGTTATCCAAATTTATTTTCTCCATAATTCGTTTATTTCAAGAAATTCATATTCGTTATTACCCATACTTCTCCACTGCCTCATAATACGTGTCGAGACTTCCGATATCAAATCTCCCTGCCGACATAGGCCATGCATGCATCGTCGTATGCTCCACCATATAATGTGCCAAATTGCCCGGTGCATCCTTGCCACAGCCATTCTCAACAGAATGACGTACCAAGTCCAAGTCTTTCTGCAGATAGATATAAAATGGCGGCACAGCCCAATGGCTCTTCGGCACCTGAGGCTTCTCCTCCATGCCTAACACCCGCATATTCTCATCCAGCTCCACCACGCCAGTCCTCTGCAGTTTCTCTATACTCGGCTGCTCGTGGCACATAATACAACTCGTACCTTTCTCCTTTGCAAAGTCCACAAACTCCTGGAACGAGAAAAAGAGGAGGTTGTCAGCAGCAACGACCAAGAGACCCTCTAAATCTCCCTGTTTAGGGAGACTTTCTAAAACAAGTAACAAGTCACATACTGCTCCCAAACGAGTATCGTTGCTACTTGTTCCGTCATCTACAATAGTTATTGGTTTTGAATAGTGTTGCTCCGCAGCCCATTGTTGAAATATTGGAGCAAATTTATGATTCGTCACTATAATATGCTCGGTGATATCATCAATGGTGTCAATGTCATCGAGCATCCTGCCTAAAATTGTGCTTTTACCTATTTTAAGTAATGGTTTAGGAAAATTCTTGGTAAGTTCCCCTAATCGTGTTGCATACCCAGCCGCTAATACTACTGTTTTCATAAGAGTCAACTATATATAAACTATTTGGAGGGGGTCTCAAATCTTGCTCCATCGTCCGGTCTTACCCAAAATACCTGGAACGTCTTTTCATACTCCGGGAACTGCTCCAGATACCTGGCAGTCAGTTCCTTCTCAATGGATTCCTTATACGCAGGATTCACAAGAGCGATACATGCCCCCTTGAAGCCAGCACCCGAGAAGCGTCCACCATACACTCCAGGCAGGCTGCGCATAATCTCATAGATGGCAATCAGCTCCGGACTGCCACACTCATAGTTATGGATACTGCTCTCACAGCTGTTGAACGACAACTGTCCGAACAGCTTCAGGTTACCCGTTTCCCATGCTGTCACCCCCTGACGCACACGACGGTATTCGCTGTAGAAGTGCTCTGCGCGGCGTGCAAACCTCGCAGGCATGGCAATCTTCGTCTTCTCGTACGTACTCTTGGGAATGTCGCGCAAGAATGTCTTGTCAAACGTTTTCAGCGGCTGGTCGGTATATGCCAGCATATTCCATGCAGCTGTCTTGCACTCATACACACGGAGGTTATAGTCCGAGTTCACAAGGCTACGCGTCAGTCCACTGAAGAAGATGCCTATCTCAAAGTCGGGCATCTCTGGATTACGTTTAATGATGCGCCAGTCGTCCGAGTCACAGTCCAGGAACAACAGGCCATCCTTCTTACCCAAGGCGATACAAGCCTGGTCCAACAAGCCGTTGTTCAGTCCGATATACTCACGCTCAGCCTCCGATGCAATCTTCACGACTTCAAACGGTTGCAGCGTGACATCGTTAGCCTTGGCAAATGCCATAACGTAGGCGATAAGCACGGCAGCCGATGACGACAGTCCTCCTACAGGTAGCGACCCCTGTATCACGCCTTCGACGCCCCGTTTCAGTTCGAAGCGCTTCCTCAGGGCATACTTGGCACCACGGGCATAGTCGCCCCAGTGTCTTTCCTTAACCTGACTCGGCCTGTTGATTTCAAACTCCACGTCACCCTCAAATGTTTTTGAAGAGAGCTTCACCATGTTATCTTCCCTGATGTTAAACCACAGGTCTACGCCCTTGTCAATGGCGAATCCCGTCACCAGTCCATGCTGATGATCGACATGCGCCCCCAACGGACACACCCGATACGGTGAAAAAATATGATACTGATACTGTTCCATAATCTATTTTTTATCTTTCTTTTACTATCACCCAAAACGTCTTGAATATTAAGCTGATGTCATACAGGAACGAATGCTTCTCCACATACTCCAAATACAAGCGGATTTTCTCCTGCATGATAACCTCTATATAGTATTTCTCCGGGTCTTCGGCCTTCTCCATCAGTTCGTTCTCATTGCGGAACTTAATACTGGCTGGGTCAGTAATACCTGGACGCACATCCAGCACATGCATCTGTTCAGGTGTCCAGAAGTCAACATAATGCCGGACTTCCGGGCGTGGGCCTACCAGAGACATGTCACCGACAAACACGTTTATAAGTTGAGGTAGTTCATCAAACTTGAACTTACGGATAAAGTAGCCTGAACGCGTAATTCTTGGGTCATGTCCTCCAATTGTCACCAGACTTCCTTTATCAGATCCAACCCTCATGGACCGAAACTTAAAGATACGGAAGTCCTTATTATAGCGTCCTACGCGTACTTGCCGATAAAACACCGGTCCCTTACTATCCAGTTTAATCCAGATAGCTATAAGTAACAAAAGCGGACTCAGCACGATGAGTCCAAGCCCACTTGCAATAACATCAAACGCTCTTTTCACGAATTCTTGATAATATCCACAAAATTAGAAATCACATATTCTACCTCTTCATTAGTCAGTCGGGTGTGCAGTGGTAACGTGATCTCGTTCTCAAACAAATGATGGGCATTCGGATAATCCTTTATGTCAAATCCAAGAGCCTTGTACGCTGTCATCATAGGTAGCGGCTTGTAATGCACATTCGTTGCAATGCCACGTTCTGCCATTTGCTCTATCACACGGTTAACCTCTTCACGGGTCTTTCCTAACAGACGCACAAGATACAGGTGATGGGACGAGCAATGCTTAGCATCCTTATGGTTCAGATAAACAACCCTCTTGTCACCGTTAAGGTTAAGACCATCAATCGCACAATTGTATTTTGCCACTATCTCCTGTCTGCGCTTCAGTATGTTAGGATAACGTTCCATCTGTACCAATCCCATAGCAGCCATGATGTCAGTCATGTTACACTTATACCATGGTCCGATAATGTCATATTCCCATGCGCCTAACTTCGTCTTGGCAAGTGCATCCTTGTTCTGTCCGTGCAGTGAAAACAGCTGCGACAACCTGTAAAGCAGTTCATTCCATGTCTCACCAATAATCTTAGGTACCGTCGGCATATAATCTACATCAACAGGCACTGCCTCAGTTCCGAAAGGGAGATTCCATGTCATGGCACCACCTTCAGCCGTTGTAAAATTTTTCACGGCGTGAAAGCTGAACGAGCTGAAGTCTGCTATCTCACCCGCCATTCTGCCTTTACGACTGCCACCAAACGAGTGTGCACAGTCAGCAGAGACAATGATTCTGCCAATCTTCGCTTGCAAAGCATTGTTAGGCTTAAACAGGCACTTCTTCCGTTCGACAATCTCATACACCCGGTCATAATCAGCCACAATTCCCGCAATGTCCACTGGCACAATCACCTTTGTATTCTCAGTAACAGCCTGCTCCAGCTGGTCATAGTCCATCTCAACAGAATCCTTCTGCGAGTCTATCATCACCAATTTTGCACCCACATGTTGCGTTACCGATGCCGTAGCCGTATAGGTATATGCCGGCACGATAACTTCATCTCCAGGTCCTATGCCTAACAGGTGGAGCACCATCTCCATCGATGCAGTAGCCGAGTTCAGACACACCGTCTTATCGGTATGTACATATTCCGAAATCTGCTGCTCCAGCTTTTTCGTTCTTGGACCTGTTGTAATCCATCCTGAGAGAATAGCCTCTCTTACTTCTTTAGCCTCCTGCTCAGTCATGTCAGGAGGGGAAAATGGTACTTTCATAATTATATTATCTTTTTTTGGTTTATTTCACATCCGTTGCTATTGCCCAACTTTCAGGTGTACGATTGTCCACATTGAACTTCACGCCAATTTTCACTACACAGCAATCATTCGACTGGTAGGGAATAGCATAGCCGCAATCGTCTATCTGTTTCAGTGCCTGTTCAGCCGTGCCTTCGACCTTAAACTCAAAGACATAGGTTGTGTCTGGCATCCAGACAACCATATCTGTACGCCCCGTAGCACATTTCACTTGCGTCCGTACATAGACATTGAGCATCGAGAATATCAGATACAGCGTATATTCATAGAAGCCCTCTGCTGTGGCTGCATCCTCCAACTTACGTTTGAATCCTTCAACGTAAGGGACACCCGCCATAAAGGTCTGCATCTCACGCATGGCCAGATCTACATCTCCAGTCTTTAGAGTCCGCCAGAATTTGGCTGCAAAGCCCATCTGCACATCAGACGCCTTCAAGCCTATGTAGACGGGCAACAACCCAGACGTATAACCAATACGGACTTCCTGATTGGGGATGGCAAGCGTATAGGCTTCCACTTCTTGGTCATAATCTTTAATGGTCAGGTAGCCACTCTGATAGAGCAGCGGTAGCGCATCTGGCATATTCTCTGTAGGCTGGTCGAAAGCCGAAGAAGGCGCCACCAACTTGTCCAATGACATGATGTCGGTACGGAAATGTTGCATCTGCCGAATCAAAAATGTAGGAGTACCAGAGACAAACCAGTAGTTGTCAAGCCTATCGTCAGCAAAAGCATTAAGCAAGCTATACGGATTATAAATATCATCCGACATTGCTGCAAAATGATAGCCGTCGTAGCGGTCTTTAATTTTCATGAACATCTGTTCTGGCGTAATGCCATATTTGAGCGACATCCGTCTGATATCCTCATCAAAAACCCCGTTAATCTCCCTTTCTGTAATACCGCAGATGGCCGAGAAACGTGGGTCAAGAGATATATTCTTTAAGTTATTGATCGTCGAAAAAATGCTCAACTGCGAAAACTTGGTAATACCCGTGATGAAGCAGAATTTCAGCATGGGATCTAATTGTTTCAGACGCTGGTAAAATTCCTGCATGACATCACGCATCTTCTGAAGGTTGCTATCATCGTGGAGTACATCCCATAACGGCGCATCGTATTCATCGATAATCACCGTCACCTGACGGCCTGTCTGCTCATAGGCACGACTGATGACCCCTGCGAAGCGCATGCCTGGCGATGTCTCGTCAGGGTCTGCGCCATATTGTTTCTCGTAAGGTTTCAAAAGACAGCCAAGTTCTTCTTTCACCCCATTCACAGACAAGTGTTTGGCACCACTCAAGTCAAAGTGCATCACAGGATACTGCTGCCACTCCTGCTCCAAAGCCGTAATCTTCAGCCCTTCGAACAATTCTCTTTCGCCAAGGAAATACGACCCCAATGTGGAACTGAGTAACGACTTGCCAAAACGACGGGGACGGCTCAGGAATATATACTTCGCAAAATGAGCCATTTCCCAGACGAGGTCCGTCTTATCAACATAGACATACCCTCCACGGATTATCTCTGAAAATGTCTGTATGCCTATTGGATACTTTCGCTTTGATATCATCACAAATAACTAATTTATTAAAATAACAGTTTCATGTTTATTTTAATCACCTTCGGAATCATCATGCGCATTTCTGATGGTGCAAGACCATAATATCGAATGCTGTTTCTTACAATTATACGGCATGTTTCCAGCTTGAAACCAAGCGCAGACTTCGCCTTATGGTTACGTTTTCCGAAGTTACCACCCAGAAAGATATCGTGGAGTATTTTCTTTTTCCATTGCCTGTCATCATCAGTAAGAAGCATCGGGAACTCTTCCTCCTGTAACCCAAGTTCATCCACCAAGATACAACCAAAAGCTTTGTATCCCCTTACCATGTCTAACTGACGAAAGATTTCGTTTAATTGTTTCCTGTCTATCTCGTCCTTATAATGATGTAACATGACAGCCCAGTCACAGAACTGACGCAAAGAAACACCTTCGCGAATAAGATGGAAATAAAGATGGACGAAGAGATACACAGCATTCATGGTTGGCGATAAAGTCTTCACTTTCTCCCCGCTTACTTCTACATAACAATCTTTTTTCCACTCTTCAGCAATCAGTCCCTCCCAAATCTCCTGATGCCGCTTACATCCAAAATCAATAAGCCTTGAATGGAGCTCATAAACGATACCATTATGTTTAAAGCCTAATTCCTTTTCCTTCATGACCTCTGGGAATTGGACATTTGGGAAAGCGTCAGAAAGCTTTGATGATATATTGGGCACCAAGAAATCAATGTCACCAGAAGTTCTTACCATCGGGTTCGCATACAGGCATCCTATCAGTTGCCCTTTTACCACAAGACATTGCAATCCGACATCCTGACTCCGACGGGCAAAACTAATTAGTTCTTTGTTAATCTTTTCATTTTGTCGTTTTATCTTTTCAGCCTTGGCGTATGCTTTAAGAAGCTGTCGCTTATCATACTGCCCCTTTACAGCCTGCTGCGATAAGACATCGAACGCCAATCCATAGACTGTTTGCTCTTTAGCCAAATTCATCACCTCCTCAAACTCCTCTTTAGATACTTTATCCTGAAAATCGTATCCCCAAAGAGCAGAGCGTAACAAAGAGAAGAGCTTATCAATCATTGTCATCATCAAACATCTCTTTAATTTTACACAAATACGTATCTTTTTTCCCCTCTGCCTCTTTCCACAACCTGCCATTCAGTTTGTGAAAACAGCAATTAGTAGTTAGAGCCATCATCCAATCCTCGTCGTAACTTTCTCCCAAATGGTTCTCTAAAGCAAAACAGTATTTGTTACTTATTCGCGGCATTTGCTTCACTTCCTCTGGCATTTTTTTTGCAATCATCATAAAAAAGATATGGAAGATGAAATATGCCACTGCACAATTGTAATCTTTGTGGTATTGATAAAGCATCTCCTTCAAGACGAGAAGTGCTTTCTGATTAGAGCTTGCTGAGACAAACCAGTTAGAGATACCTTGGAACTGGATATAACCTTCACGAATATACTGAAAGAAAAACAAGTCTGCATCGAATATCTTCTGGGGATAATGGCTACCAGTACACAGAACCGTAGCATCGATCCACGTTCCTCCATATCGAGTCAGCACCTCCAATCGCAGCAAGTCAGAATAGTGAGCTCTCGTAATCCTTCCTGTCTGATACTTCTTACATATATCTTTTGGGAATTCCACAAATTCGCTGATATTATCATCTGTCAGTACGATAATTTCTCGCTCCTTCAGATAACGCCGCAGAGACTTTTGGCATATCTTGACGATTTCCGGTGCCTGTTCCATTCCTTGAAACCAGCATACCCAGACTTTACGAGAATGTTTGTGTGTCAGCTCCCTTTGAGAATATTTTTCTATTAGTCCTCGTAGAAGTGGAGCATATTTTTTTCTTATTTGAGGAGCAACTTTTTGCTGAATACATGAATAGGCCTCGTTGATTGATTTCCGTCTTAACAGGACAAATACTCCTTGCTTCAGAAATTCGCCGAATACACCTAAACGAATATATTCACGAACAAGGGTTAGTCCACCGAACTGCCAGAATCGGTGATATAAACGCGTAATTATCGACATGTCACATAATCATTTTGACGGACAATATCTTTTTACATACTTCATTTTCTTGTATGCATTGCCAAATATATTCATTACAACCCAGAATGTAGCTTGGACTGGATTCATCTTTTCTGCCACTCTAAACAAAGGATAATAAGCCCATATTCGTTGCCATATTCGTTTGGGAGTAATTGAGTTGGCCCGACGACGATATTTTCCAAGACATTCTTTCAGAAGATAACAATCAGCCTTACGAATCACCTTCAACCACATAGCCGTATCATTGTTCTTCTTGATATCACTAATCTGGATCAACCCAATTGTCGAAGCATCATACATAACTGTTAAGCAACCTGGCCAACAACAAGTATACATATCAAGCTTCTCAACATGATCTTTACAACTTACATATATCCCCAAATCACAGTCTCTTTCATCAATCTCTTTATATTCGTGACAAGAAAACGCATAGCCATTATCTTCCATGAACTTAATCTGTTTTTCCAGCTTCGTGGGTTCCCACATATCATCACTATCGAGAAAAGCTATCCACCGTCCGTTCGCCTTTTGCAATGCACTATTACGAGATACAGCTGCACCACAATTCATATTATTCTGATACAATCTTATCCTTGAGTCTGTCTCACGTATTTTTGAAACCCGACAAAAAGTATCGTCATCAGAGCAGTCATCCACAACTATCAGTTCCCAATTCTGATAAGTCTGCGCCTGAACGCTCTTTATACTTTTCTCTATAAAACGCCCACATTTAAAAGTGGGCATAATAATTGAGACTAAATCTTGATTTGGCATCACATAAAATAATGGACCACAAACTGTAAGATATATGTCAACTCCATATCAAATAGTCAAACAGTTTTCCCACATCATTTACCTCGCTTTGCGATATATCAATTTCAGCATTTTCGTTGGCATCATCTTAGCTACTGCATATGCAATGGCAAAGAGATAAGCCCTCAACGGATAGTGCAACATTTTATTCACTTTCCATCTTAGTGTAAGGATACCCCTTGCATGCTTCCAACCTCTACGCCTGTTAAAAAAATCATCGTTTAGACGAAACTTAAACAAGTATTCTGGTAGATTGGCGAATCTGCAGCCATTAGCGAAACCGTTTGCCCACATCATCGTATCCTCCCCAAAATATGTATCAAGCGAATAAAGCCCCGCTTTCTCAATATAGTTTCTCCGAAACATGACGGTAGGGTGAATCATGCAGTCTCTTATCATAAATTGTTGCCAACAGCCATCATGGCTTTCCGGCATTTGCTTACGATAGAACTCATTCCCGTCAGAGTTAATTTCTATCGCCCATGTCCCCAAGCATTCCGTTTCAGGATGAGCCTCCATAAAGGCTATTTGCTTTTCAAACCTTTCTGGCATAGATATATCATCAGCATCCATTCGAGCTATATATTCATAGCCCAAAGGCATGACAACACTCAGTAAATCATTAAGCGATTTCGCAAGCCCTTTGTTCTCATTACGCCGATAAAGATGCACTCGCACATCTTTTATGTTGGAAAGATATTCGTCAACATCTGTCTGAACATATCCATCAAATTGAATATAGAAATCAAACTCACTATAAGTTTGATTCAGTATACTCTGGACAGCTAATGAAACATATTGCAGTACATCACTCTTGTAGAGTGACATAATAACTGCTATTTTGACTTTACTCATTTCAATCCACACCAATCATGTTTTCTACACATTCGTTGTATAAAGGACTAATAATCTCCAAAATCCACTTCGATACAATGCAATCCAACCTGTTGTTCAACAGGAGGCGGAGTCATATAGTCACCAAACAAATGAGTTAAATAGTCATGATATTGTTCCGGAACAGGAAGCATCATATTCTCGAAAGGCACACGTAATGGAGTTCCATAGAAAGCCCTCGGCATAAAACAATTCTTAAACCTAGTTCGTCCATAGAAAAAGCCATAGTAGTCAGTTTGTTTGGTATTATAGCGCTCCACTGCCCATCGAACCATATTTCTAATGGGTTTCCATTTCAAAGGAAAAGATAAGAAAATCATTATTCTCTTTCCCAAAGATGCGCTCCTATATGTACGAACACTGAGTAAATAGCATAGATATAACTTTGCAAATAAATATTGTATTCCCTGAGACAACTTGTTTGACGGTGAATTGTCCAATCTAAATACGTCTACAAAAATACCATCATGATTATCCCCATCTGAATAGCCTTCGTACTCAATAATCTTTGTTCCAACAAGTTTTATTTTTGTATAGTTTAATGGCCAATCTACTAACGCTTCTTGAACATAATATTTTTGAGGGTCTAATTCACGTTTGGCTATTTGAATAAATCTGCAATAGTTTTCATAATTCATGCAAATATCAAGGTCATCATCCCATGGAATAAAACCCTGATGTCTTATTGCTCCAAGTGCGGAACCACCCAAAAGATAATAATCAATGTGATTTTTTTTACATAGTTCATCCACATCTCGTATTATCTCTAATATTGTCAATTGTAAATGTCTTAATTCTGTCATTTCCAAAAATACTTATTGTCAGAATGACCTCGCACCTGAGCTGAAACTGGCGGCAATTGCATATAATTACCATATATTCCTCTCAAATACTCATCATATTGACTTATTATTGAAATATTAATATCACCAAACTGTGCTCTCATATAGTTATCAAAAACTTCCTTTCGATGGGTATCTTTACTACCATACGGGCTACTGAAATTACACACATGAGATGTGCTTCCGTATTGGGGTAATTGTTCTATGAGCTTTAAATACTTATTTATTTCATTTTTTCTATTTCGCCACCCATAAATAATCTTCTTCCCAATAATTTTCAGATGCCTCTTATAGTCAAACTCTCGAGAAAAAGGAACACAACATCCACATACATCGAAGCAATACTTACCTTGAACACGTAATTGTTTTCCACCGTCTTCAGGTAATGAATCAATAGGAAAAACATCGATCCAAATTCCAGTATTTTCATCTGTCCATTGAACGTATTTCCTGACTCGCGTCCTTCCCATATCACAAATATGCGATATGGTGTAATAAGAATTACCCAGTTCTGGCGCAAATAGTTTCAACTGATTACTTACAATATAGCTATCATTGTTAAATAATGAGACAAAATGAAGATAATTTGGCCGAGTCATAATAAGGTCAATATCATCATCCCATGGAATAAAACCTTGATGGCGTATAGCACCAATTAAAGCTCCATAACCTAACGAATAATGAATGTTATTGTCAACACAGTATTTGTCAACAATAGAAAGCATCCTAATACTCTCCAATTGGATTTCTCGTAATGTCATTTCCATTTTCGTCATTTTATAATTACTTGATATAATTCCTGAATCGCATGTTCACTAAGCTCAACAGGATTATTTTTAAGTCTAACAGGATTTACAGACGATGTAAGATTCAAAATGTCAGATGGAAGATTGTCAGAAACTGGATTTCCCATTTCCAATTCTTGCATCATATTCTCGAAGAGAGAAACCGCATCAACAGGATTATTAGCCCCAATCGCAACGGAGATATTATTGAATATCTGCTCCAAATAGTTCATACCACGTGAATCTATGCAATAATCTAAATGACCAATCATATATTTCCATATATGGGGGAGGCATACTGCTACGGCATGACCATGAGGGAAATGATAAAGAGAGGTAATCTTATAGCTCATGGCATGAGCTGCTGTAGTGGCGGTGATATTAATAGCCCGACCACCATAGTTTGCAGCAAGCATAATGTTTGCTGCAGCCTCATCATCATTATCAAAAATATACTTACGCCAGTTGGCCATAATCAACTCTATTGTTTTGCGGCTATACTCATAGCTTTCTTCGGTAGAGTTAACACTCCACCATGATTCAATACCCTGACATAGGGCATCCATCATAGTACATTTTTTCTGATAAAGAGGCAATGTTTTCAAAACAGAAGGTTCAAGAACAGCATAATCTGGAAGCACGCCATCATTGGTTACAGTTTGTTTAGCTCCTTTATAGTACATCACCGCATTGTGGGTAGACTCACTGCCTGTACCTGCTGTGGTCGGAACTGCAATGAATGGAATGATGCTCCCATCTATCGGTAATCTCTGGGATACCAGCGGAGGGATGATTGCTGCATTACCATCCTCAGCCAACACTGCCAGTTTGATGCATTTGGCAACATCAATAGCACTGCCACCGCCAACCGCAAGAATCATGTCACAATTAGAAGATTTCAGCAGTTCTATACCCTTGCATACCTGTTCATACAGAGGATTCGGTGTAAAGTCAGAGAATTTCACCTTTTCCTTCACTGGCAATGCCTCTATTGCATCCTTGATATTCAAATAAGGATAGGATGAGTCAATAACCAAAAACAATCTCTTGCAGCCCAACTCCTCTAAAATACCAGGGAGCTTGGCGATTCCGTTTATAATTTTTTGCATAGAGTTACTTAGACAAGAATTTCATCAACGATTCTTTATTCTGAATAGGTGTCGTGGTCGGACGGCCCAAATCTTTTCGGTTACCCTTTTTCACCTTAACCTCAAGCAAAACAGGTCCCTCTAAGTTCTTAACTTCATCCAATAGGTCAGACAGGCCATCCTTGGTTTGAACGCTATATACAGCCTTATAACCAACCGCTTTTGCCACAGCAGGGAGATCAATCTTCAAACCGACTGTTGGCTGGCCTCCGACGCTATCATGTGCACCATTATTAAACACTACATGAATATAGTTTTTCGGTGCCTTATTAGCCACAATAGCCATACTGCCCATATGCATAATAGCAGCACCATCACCATCAAAGCACCAAACCTTACGGTCAGACTTTGCCATAGCTATACCCAAAGCAATTTGAGATGCATGTCCCATGCTTCCGACTGTCAAGAAGTCTCTCTCATGTCCCAAGCCTTTAGCTGCGCGGTATTCAAACAACTCGCGACTAATCATACCTGTGGTACTTACGATACAGTCCTTTTCACCAAGAACAGCTGCTACTGTTTGGATTGCAGTTTCACGACTCATCGACAGGTCATTTTGCTCAACATTTTGAAGTTTGTATTCCTCAAAGGTATCTTTTTCTATAACTAACGCATAAACTTCATTGCGTTTCAAAGCATCAATAGCTTTTGAAATTTGTTTTTCTGCCTTATCTTCTTCTTTTGAAAGCACATCGAAGTTAATTCCCATCGTATTTAGCAGACCTGTTGTCACCTTACCCTGCTTCACATGCTGAGGCTCATCATGAACACCTGGACGACCACGCCAACCAATGAGCAGAAGGACGGGGATGTTATAGACCTCGGGGTCGGTAAGCGAAGCCAATGGATTAATGATGTTACCTTCACCACTATTCTGCATATACACACAGGCAGGTTGACCAGTAGCCAAATAATGACCAGCAGCCAATCCCACGGCAGCCCCCTCATTGGCTGCTATGACATTGTGTTCCGCATCACAATGATCTGTAATATAAGCACAAATATTCTTTAAAAGACTATCGGGTACGCCTGCAAAGCAGTCAATACCATTCTCTCTTAGCTTTTCAATAAAAAACTTAGGTGAAATCATAATTATCAATTATCAATTGTCAATTATCAATTGGAGTTATTACTGCTCAGGTATGAGCGTGATTATCTCCTTGATGGACATACACTTGTCATCACACTCCTTTGCGCGATGGTTCTCCAAAATGGTACGTGCAGCATCCTGCATGGCAGGGAAGCCCGTACGAGTCAGTTGGTTGGCATATATAACCACATTTACTCCCCTATCTTTGAACTCCTGCTCAGTTACGGTGTTAAAGGAAGTAGGTACTACTACTATCGGAGTCATAGTGTTCTTCTCACGGAACTTCTCTACGAACTCAAAGATTTCCGCCGGATCCTTTTTACGACTATGAATCATGATAGCATCGGCACCAGCCTCGCTGAAGGCAAAAGCCCTTTCTAATGCATCCTCCATCCCCTGTTCTAAAATCAGAGACTCAATACGGGCACAAATCATAAACTCCTTGGTTTTCTGAGCCTTTTTACCAGCCTTAATCTTTTCACAAAAATCAGGAATTGAGGCTTGAGTTTGTTTTACCTCTGTACCAAAGAGGGAGTTCTTTTTCAAACCAGTCTTATCTTCAATAATTACCATAGAAACACCCATACGCTCCAAAGAACGAACAGTGTAAACAAAATGCTCAGTTAAACCACCTGTATCTCCATCAAAGATAATCGGTTTGGTAGTTACTTCCATAATATCATCAATCGTACGGAATCTGGAAGTCATATCTACCAGCTCAATATCAGGCTTACCTTTTGCTGTAGAATCACAGAGGCTGCTTACCCACATCGCATCAAACTGAAATGTTTTACCATCTTGAAGCACCTTAGTATTTTCAACAATCAGGCCAGTAATACCACTATGTGCCTCCAAAGCAGTCACAAGACCTTTCATGTTAATAAGCTTGCGCAAACGGCCACGACGAATATCAGGCATGCTGGCTTCTGATCGGTGATTAGCATCCAACTCCTTATATTTTGGATTATCACTATAAGGATATTCTACGAGTTTGCCACCATATTCAGCAAGCACCTCACAAACCTCCTGACGGATAGGCTTTTGGAATCCTTCTTTCCAATCATCGCCATGAACCACATAGTCAGGTTTCAAAATTTCAAGGTTTTCTTTATATGAAAGAGACTTTTGCTCTACCACCCGCTCAACGCCAGCCAAGTTCTCAAAAAGAGTCTTACGCTCTTCAAATGGAATCAAAGGATAGCGTTTGAAACTGGCAACAGCTTCATCGCTAAGGATTCCTATAATAAGCCTACCCAAACGACGCGCCTTGTTAATAATAGCCACATGGCCTGAATGGATGTATTCCGTAGAGAAGCACATATATACTGTGCGCTCATTGACTTCTGCCAATTTCTTACTAACCACCTCCAGATCCTCAGGAGTATCAATCTCAGCGCAAAGCATATTCTTCACGTCGCAAGGATAAATCTTGCACTGGTCACTTACTTCGTTGAAGGCATTCTCAGCATACACCTTGCGATTATCGTTATCACAAAATTGCTCAATGTTCTTAAGCCAAAACAACCAATCATCTTTCAAGATTTTATAGAGAGGCTGTGCGGCTATGGCATTGTCAAAGAACTCTATACCAACTTTATCAATCCTACCATCCTTAATCACAGCCTTGAAATCCTTTTCTGGAAGAGGCAATGTACTGCTTACAGCCATACAACTAACAGGACTATCTATCACAGCCTCCAACACGAGATTTTCAAATACCAAGTCACCATGCATCAGGATGATGTCATCATCCATCAAATGGTCCTTTGCACAATAGATACTATAAATATAGTTTGTAGTATCGTATATAGGATTGTTGACAAAGATGTATTTTAAAGGCAAGTGTAATGCATTGCAGTAATCCACAAGTACCTTGTCAAAATACCCTGTAGTCATGACTACCTCCTCTATCCCAAAACTCACCAACTGGTGGAGTTGACGGCTCAACAATGTATTTCTATGCGAAATATCCGTCATACATTTAGGGTGCTCTTTCGTAATCGACCCCATCCTGTGGCCAAGGCCACTGTTGAGTATTAATGCTTTCATCTTTGTAATTAGCGATTATACGTAAAATTTATTATTATTTCTGTCGTGTGAATGATTCTAATGTAGCGTTTAAATGATATTTGATACCAAAACACCATAGTAAAAAACATTAAAGTAATCATTTCCTATTTTTAAGATATCTATATTGTCTAACACAACTATTTGGAACAACTTTCCGAATACAATATGACAAATAGGTCTTAATGGTCATATTTAATAGCTCTAATTTGGATTTTGCATGTTTGCGTATTTTGAGTAAAGCATCATCAAGCATTATTTTAGTAACAATATTCGATGCGCCACCATCACACATGTTTGAAAGAACCTTGTTTATAAAACACATACCAACACCAGCTTCGTAACATCTAACGAAGAAATCCGCATCTGCATACAATTTGAAATCTTCATCGAAAAGTCCAATTTTGTCATATATTGATCGGGGAACAAAAGTAGCTGGATGATTTACGCCCATTCTGTATCTTTTTGAGTAATACTCATAACGTTTAAAACTTGTCAAAATACGCTGAGTAGTACCATCCGAATAATGGAAAAGCATTTCTCCTGTAAGTATCTTATTCATATTATCTGGATTATCCTTCAGATTCTTCACAAGAGTCTCCAATGCATCAATCTCCAACCAGTCATCACTATTCACTATTCCAATCATAGCGCCTTGAGCCATCATAAGACCTTTATTCATAGCATTATAAATGCCTGTATCCGGCTCACTAATCCACTTTAATTTCCCTTTAAAAATTGGTTCATATCTTTTTACTATTTCTATCGTCGAATCTTTCGACTTACCATCAACTATTATATACTCAAAATCTTGAAAAGTTTGTTTCAAAACAGATTGAATAGTTTTTTCAATCGTTTTTTCACTATTGAATGAAACAGTAATAATAGAAAAAAACGGATTATTCATACACAAAACTTTTAACTACTTTGCATGGATTACCTGCAGCAATACAGTCTGCCGGAATGTCTTTAGTCACCACACTACCTGCTCCAATAATTGCACGGTCACCTATCGTAACACCCTTCAACACAATAGTCCTTGTACCAATCAACACATCATCACCTATAATAATCGGAGCTGAATTAGCATTATCAATTTTGGAGTTACGTCTTATTGAATAGTCTACACTATGAGCATCATTATCTAATAGAACCACATCTGCACCCAACTTAACATAGTTCCCTATTTTAATATGATTTGTACACCATATACATATTGAACTAACTCCAACATTATCACCAATTTCTATCATGCCTTCTTTCGCACAATAAATAGCTCCTTCCATATTCCGAGAAAGGGGATTAAAAAAACCACCACTTACGAAAGTAAAATTATCTCCAATTGACACTTTTGCTCCTTTATGAATCAGTATTCTTGCTTTATTATAAACACAGCACTTTTTCCCTACCCTAACCCCATTTATTCTTAATTTTACATTATTCCATTGAATATAAAACTTTTTTTGTATATATTGGGGAATAATATATAAAAATCTAAGCATTATCATGTTTGGAATTTATTAATAAAAACTTCCGGTTTATCGAAATATAGATCAACATTTCTAAGTTCTTCCACTGGCCAATTCCACCAAGCAATCTTTAACAATTTAGATATATCTTCTTGAGGGAACCTAAAGCGTATGTGTTTGGCAGGAACACCACCAACAATAGAATATGGCAGAACATCTTTTATCACAACAGCACCAGCCCCAATCACGGCTCCATCTCCGACATTTACTCCTGATAAGATTGTTACATTTGCTCCAATAAAAACATCATTCCCAATTTTAACTGGTAACGATTCTTTTATCTTATTTTTATTCGAAAACGTATACCCACATTGTTTTCGTAATGAGTAGAAACAAGGCGATGTAGAAATTCCATCAATAGGATGAATCCCCAAACCAGAACAAAAATTGGGTCCAATTGAACAAAAACTACCAATTTCAGTATTATCTATATATGAATTGCGGCCAACATAAGAATACCTTCCTATCGTCACATTATTCAATACATATTTATGATAAAATTTTGTATATTCACCTTTCCTTACATTTTTAGCAAGATCTCCCTGTCGAAAGAAATTAGGGATTGCCGAAAAAAAACGTTTTAACAATACTACTATATTTGTCATATTTAGAATTTTGACCATATGATTTTCACCATCATCTTTAGGTAGGATACAACTCCAAAATTTAATATAGAGTTATGAACATGAACTATATCATATTTATTCATATAATAAAAAGTTCTCCTTCTATCAGATGCTATCTGCGATTTTAAACTAACTGAAGTGTCATACAAAAAAATGCCACTTCCTTCCATATTATTAATTACATTACATTCTATCGGACTATAACATAATCCATATGACTTTATAACTTTATAATTAGCAAAAGTCGTGGTCAACCAATAACGTTTGTTTTCTTGGTTTCCTTTAAAGCCATATAAATCTATACATATACTATTTGATTCAACATCATTTTGAATAATCTTTTCTAACATTATGTTTTCGAAAAAACTATCATATAACACATTTGAATCATCAAGATTAGGTAAATTAAGCTTTTCTATAGGGAAATCACGTAAAGGAACAATAAATAAAGGTGAGGAAAACGAAGCATGGGTACCACTTTCTCCAGCATTTGAGGAATATGATATGTATGGATATACGAAATATTTATTGTTTTCTATACAATACTTGGTATGATATTTAAGCCATGATGACTTTTTCCAACTACAAATACTCTTAGGGAGATGAGGAGAATATGAAAAGTCTTCATCATGCATTTGATACCATTCAATGAAAGACATCCACTGTTTCTTCATCCAAATTTCCCCCCATGATTGAGCATTCTGCATGAAATATACATCTGCCGATGTCATCATTGGAATAAACGGCAATTCATTATGATAGTTTATATTAAAATTATACAAACTAATTCCTGCAATTCTTTCATCATCTTTATACTTTTCAACAGTCTTTTGGGCATAATCATAGAAATATTTAGATACAACGAGGTCATCCTCCAAGACAATAATCGCATCATATTGATTTAACAAATTCCCACATGAAAGAATATGCTTTCTCAAGCCCAAATTAGACTTTTGTTCAAGTACTATTTTCGTTCCATGACTCCACTTAAATTTATTGGCACAATCTATCACAGACTGATTGTCTCCCTTATCAATACTAATATACAGAGGTGCATTCCCCATATAATATGCATCTTCCAACGTAGTAAGAAGACGAGCCAAGGACTTTTGCCTATTATAGGCAATAACAACTATTGCTATTTCAATCATATTTTTACTAATCGCTTAATCATCTTTTTTTGTTTCATCCTCCAGAACACTCTCATAATCACGTATATAAGGAATTGCAAAGCCATCTATCACAAATAAAAACCATAATAGTTGAGGATATCCTTGTATTACAGGTTCAGTTGAAGATTGCAACAAAATAGTCAGATAAAGCAAGAATATTAGATAGATACAATTATTTTTCTTAGTATTTCTATGGAGATGAATTGCCCTCACTATTATCTGAAAGGTAATTATGATTAATGAAAGGAAGAAAAGCATTCCAAATAAGTCATACCCTTCTTGAATAAAGTTATGAGCTTGTTTATGGATTATCTTTTCCCCAAATCCTCCCCCAAATGGATATTCTAACATCAAATTGAAATAATCCACCAAAAGTTGAGATCTGGACGTTTCCATGCCTACTGATTCATAACGTTCTCCAAGGGCCGTAGTTTCAAGATATGGAAGAAAGAAAAATATTCCAATAAGCAACAAAGTTACAAACAACAACAACAATAGCACTTTTGTTCTTTTGTCACTCGATTTAAATAATTCATAAAAGAGGACTGCATATACAATAGCAAAAATCACGAATGGTGTGCGAGTGGCAGTATCTACATTAACAAGAAATGCAACAACAACAAAACAAATCCCTAATATAGTAGGTATAATTCTCCTTGACAAAAAAATACAATAGAAGGAGAACGCAATAGGGATAGCCGTAACAAGACCAACAATGGTTACTTGTATCAATTCACCTGTCCAAAAATCTATCAATTTTCGTTCGCCTTCAGTATGTTCCAATATCATAAAGTTGGAAAAATATAATAAAAGCATGTGAATAAAAAGACCAAGTGATGCAGCCCATACTGTCCTATATAAATAAGTTGGTTTGTTATTTGAAGAATAATACCCACGATATGCAGAGTAAAAAGACATAAAATACGTAAAAGACTTAACAATTGCCATCGTGTCGAAAAATAACAAAGATGCAACAAATGCACTTACTGTCAAGCCCAAATATGGAATGAAAGCATGATCCCATTTAACATTCTTAGACATGATGACACCATAGATACTATACATGAAAAAGAATACGGGACCTCTTCCCAAAAAATTCAGACATGCCAAAAAAAGCAATATATACAAAACTATGGAGTTTTCAATACCTCTCTTGAAAATCCATATATTCTTAATGCTCATTTTAATACTTTTTGAATTACTTAAGCTACGTAAAACGCTCGCGCGATTACATCCATTAAGATTGTTTATATCGAAGTATAATCGACATGCCCTTATTTATAATATACCCACGTTCCTCTTTAGAGAGACTAATACAATAAATCAATAAGACCAAGTAAATAGCCACAATAATAATTCTCAATAACGAAGGAACAAACGAGAACAGGAAACAACAAGGAATAAAGAATATAGTCACTCCTAACGACGGAAGATATGATTTTTTCCAAAGAACTCTATTATCAAAACCTATTGTTTTATGAAGAATGGCCTGCATAACAAAAAACACAAGGATAGAAACACCTATATAAGCAAAATATAAGGCATAGGCAGGTGCCCCGGCTTTAAGAACAATATATCCCAAAAAGAGAGCCGTCAATCGCAAAGTATTAATAACCAGCTGATACATAGCAATCTTACCATTTGCAAAAATAAGATTCGATATGCCGGAGTTCATAGACTGAACAAGAGCATCCACAATCAGCAGAACGATGAAGTTGACAGCAAAATCCGGCACCTTACCTAACCATATTTCCAAAATCCATTCAGGTGCAACAAGGAAGGGAGAAGAAATTAACAACATACTTAAGAAAGCAAGTTTGTTGGAAAAAACAAAAAGGCTATAGCATCTATCCAGATTACCCGATGCATAATTCTTCGTTATCTGAGGTGCAATCGGTTGTGTAATACTACTTGCGAAAGTAGACACCAATGCATATGCTTGATGTGCAACTCCAAGTGCAGTATTCATTACCGTATTGAAGAAATTGTTTATTAGGAGTGCTGCCCCTTGTGATTGCCCAACCATAGCAAAAGCGCCATATGAGACCCATCCTGAGAATGAAAACACCTCTTTATATTTTGCTTTATTTCTTGATAGTCTAAACTTGACTATATCAGGAAAAGCCTTATTACAATATATGTAATATACAAGAACTGGAAGAGAAATACATATTGCCATCCCAACCGAATAAACTAATAACTTGTTCTCAAAATAATAAAGGAGAGAAACCGCCAGAAGCATCTTTAGAACATGTACAATAATATCAGTTCCACAAAACACCCAAAATTTTTCTTTAGCCATCAACAATCCATTATATGGTACACTAACAAATGAAAGGGCCGAACCGATTATTGAAAACTGGAAAACCTTTAAAGCAAGGCTAATATCTCCACTATAATTTACAAACCTTAAAATATACCAATCACCTATTGGCAAAGCTAAGGCCAAAGTCAATACTGCGATTAAAATATGAATTAGCAAATTGATATTAAACTGTTCATTAACCTCACTTAAATCTCCTTTGCCTATAGCTACAGCAATAAAACGATTTGAAGTCGAAAGCATTATGGTATTAAAAATTGCCATGAAAGAAACAATACTTCCAAGGACAGAGTATAACCCATAATCAACTACCCCCAATGCTTTTAAAGCAAAACGAATTGCAAAAAGTGTCGTTATGGCATTAAACACGAGTCTCATATATAAGACAAGTGTATTAAAGACGATTATTCTATTTGTATTTTCTTGCATTAAAACGCGTCATCAATTAAATTAGTCAGTTCAAAGACAATTATCTATTTCAATCATCGCAAGACGCCATCACTTGATGTTTACATACCTTGTTTTGTTTCGCCAAGGTTTGACAGCGTATTACGAATTATCATATTTGGTACAATATCTACATGGGTCTTTATATTTTTAGTACGTAACAATTCCAACTTCAACAATTTCTCATCTAATTCTTTATCCTCTTCATTTACTTCCAACCCCTCATATCTACATGCAATTATTTGCTGCTTTTTTTTTTTCATCACCACATAGTTTTCCCCCTTTAGACAATGACGTTCTACTCCGTCGTAGCCTATAAAGCGAATACCATTATCTACAATATTATAAGCCATAAAGTTATTGGCGTTATTAGTAAAACCATCGTGTTGGTCTTTTACGTACCGTAGATCAATGCTATAGCTATTTGGTGTATTCAGAACTATATTACCATAAATTTTCAGATTGTTAGCTCCATCATCGCAAAACATTCCTCTATTATCACCGGCACCTGCATAATCGTGGATATAATTATAACGGATAATTACCTCATCATTCTGCGTCCAGGTATAGATAGCACCGCTATCCATCAGCATATACTTCCAATTCTCAGCAAAATAAATGGGCGAAAAATAGATTTCATTATGTTCAATAATACCCTTTGACAAATATTTCTTCGAAAAACCATGCCAAACCCCAACGCCAATGGCTGCATAACCAAAATCACTAAATGTATTATTGGCCACATAATAACTACACTCCCAACAAGTTACACAAAAAGTTTGGCCAATAGACAATCCACAAGTATCAAACTTATTATTTGTAACACGAACGTTATTACAATTCTTTACAAACCTGACTTCATTACCATCAGTATTTCTTACCGTGTTATTATCAAAAATCACATTGCTTACATTTGAAAAGCTACCTACATTGCCATGAATCCGTTCAAACGTGCAATCATGAATATAAAGCATCTTCGAGGCTACGTTGCTCATTGAAATCAACGATGCTCCACTCTTGTTTCCCTTAAACTTAATACCAGAGATATTCAGCATCACACCATCGACATTTTCCACACTCAAGAAACAGGATGCCATCCCTGTTACGGCCTTACGCTTATCATAAAGACGAAACCTTGGGGTCTTTCCTAAAAAGAGATAATCATAGTTCACATTGTAACTCTTACGTTTATATCCTTTTTCCCATTTTAGTGTCTTCGATACAAAATAAATACCATTCGAGTCTACGCTTTCCACATCGTACACTGGTGCACGGAAACATTGAGTTACCTGCACTCGTGTCATAGACTTACTCATATCTTCATTCCAGTGATTTTGATAAGGTATCATGCAAAGGTTCTTATCATTATCTACAACTTGAATAATATCGTCCATCTGCATCATATCCGTCCATGGGTCATTGTCTGCATTTTTTACATCAGTATATGAAGTCAACATTGCATCCTTACCCGTTATAGTAATAGCAACCTCTTTCCGTATATCTTTTAACTGTATATGATTCTCCTTGAATTGATACGTACCTCTCCCTAACTTCACGCGAATATTCTTCCATCCAGAATCAATCGCTTTTGTAATTTCTGTATCCACTTTCTCAAATTCACGCTGATTCCTCACACGAATAAAATATATACTCCCCTGTGACTTCGCCATATTAAACGTCTGAGGGTGAATCTGGTCTAGTTTATCTATTTCTTTCTGAACCCATCCAACATTCTTTTGCCCATAGCAAAGTGCCAGAAACAATAATAAGAAAAAGGATAGTAATAATTTCTTCATAACACACCCAAACACTAATATATTACACGTCCGTGTTGAGTTAAAAAAAATAAGAGGCAAGATTATCAGGATTATTGAACCTTCAGAATTTATGAGAGACCCTGATAAGAGCCTGCCCCTATTGATGTACGATGTAAAAGACGGCTGATTTTGCTCAAAAACAGTTGCTCAACAACACGCTTATCAGAATCGTTCACACATATTCAATTATTCAACATGAAAACTTAAAAGAGGTCGTCAATTAATTCATTTTACAATTCGAATTAATTCATTTTACGTTTTGAATTAATTCACTGTCTTTCTCGTCCTTGTTCTCCAACATCACCTCGTCGGCCAGATACAAATGACTATAGAGGTATAGCACTCCATTAAAAGCACAGACAACATCAAACCGAACAACACTTCAAAGAGGTGTGTAAACGGGTGTTCATTAATGAAATCGATTAAATTCATTAATGAAATCGATTAAATACATTAATGAACCTGTCATAACCTTCAACTCCGATACCATTTTTACGTTCCTTCTCTGTGATAGACCTTTTTAACTAGTAGGGCAACAGCGAATTTAGGAAACCCTCCTCGACTTCTTTGTTTGGGAAACCGAGACTGTACATTTTCGACTCAGCATTGTATCCTTTCAATGTCAAATACCCACTCTGATAAAGTGCTGCGATGACATTCTCCTGACCTCATCATCCGTAAAACCACAAATCGCAGCGAATTCCTCTGCCATCGAGATGTCCTTAAGATTATTCAGCCCACTGAACACGCTCAATTTACCAAAACGAGTGATACCGGTCAGAAAAGCAAAGCGGATGTATGCATCGCATGACTTCAAGGTGGAGTAAAAGCTATGCAGTAACACCAGATACTGCTCATACAATTTTGCATAGACATACCCTCCATGAATAATCTCTGAAAATGTCTGTATGCCAATTGGATATTTGCGTCTTGCAGTCATCATACTCATAAACCTTTAACGTTAATAACTTGTTTTGATATCCTTTATTTAATAACAAGCTACTTTCTATTCACTAACAAATCAGAGGACGGTTCTTTATTGAACGAGGCACCTGCGGTGCCAGATAAAAACTTTCTCATCGCCACTCCAGCCGTGTCCCAGGTCCCAATGCATCTGCTCGTCGAAAGAACGCATGTCTTCCATCTGCGCATTACGTTCCTTACCTGATAACTGCTTCATAATGAAATGTCAGAAGATTCTTGTCATGAGCTGCCATTTCTCATCGCTGCGGGCATTGGCGGCACAGCCTTGGAACTGGCTGACATAGGCTTCCCATTCTGCCTGACGGGGCAACGTGGCTAAGCGGGTCATGTCGCGCTGCCAGTCAAAATCGTCTACCGTGTCGCAGATCATAAAAAGTTGTCTTCCCTTCCTGTAAATCTGCATATCCAAGATGCCAACCTGTCGCTGGCCATCTATGATTTCCGGCCACACATGCTGATGAGCTTCCACATACTGAGCTACCAGCTTCTCGTCATCAACCAATGTCAATGTCTGACAGTAACGTTTCATAACACTTCGATTTTTTTAGTAGGGAATATCAACGGATTTCTTCAAGCCAAGTAGGAGGGACAAAGGCAAGGGCAAGGGCTGCAACATGGTCGATCTGGACAACAACACACTGGCGTTTCTTAATGCGACGGATAGTGCCCGTACAACCGGAAAAGTCCCCTTGAGTGATACGTACACGCTTGCCCGGCTTATCGAGGAACTGCTCGTTATACTGCAGATAGACAACAGCATCGTCCTCGGTGGATGCCACACGCATGAAGTTATGCATCTGAACATCTGGCACCGTTAGAATCTTGTCGTCCGCATCAGGACCCTTGGTCAAATCAATCCAATAGCGCAGGGCTTCGAAGCCTGGCTGCTGCTTCAAGTCGGTGATAACCCAGCGAGAGGCATGGATAAAGATAAGGCCGTTGATGGCTGGCATAAGTTTCTTACGGGCATCAAGGTCATCCTTAATATACACCCAGTGCATTGGCAGGAAATATTCAATTCCACGGGCTTTCAGTGCATCGCGTATCATGAGAACCCTGTCGCCTCTGTCATAGGCCACGCGCATGGGATGCCACTGCACCTTATCCATAATCTCGCGAAGCTGTTTCGATAGAAGGGGGACACCGTCACTTGGGATGACAGTCTCTGCGGAAGGAGCCTCAAAAGCGTCGTTACGCGTCATTTCCTGCACTGATATTCAGCAACAATTAAAGATTTGTATACAAAACTGAGTGCAAAGGTACAAAGAAAAAACGATATAAAATACTATTCAGTTAGAAAAAACGCTTTTTTATAAAAAAAGCCTCTCAAAAAAAATGAGAGGCTCCTGTTGTTTGACACTAAAAATTGACTTCGTTATCATCTTCAAGCCAATCCGACTCTATCGAAAAAGTTGAAGACGAGGCTGACGAAAACAGCGCACCCTTCAGACGGGTCTTACAATTGCGTTGTAGGGGAACATTGTTGACAACTTTATGCGTGATAATACCATCATCTTTATCAAGAACATCGATAGTGACAGTCATTTCCTGAGTATCAGAATTTAGGAATAAATAATTAACACTACCTGAAGTTGAACCTACAGACTGTTCTATTGCGACGAGATTATTAAAGCCCGTATTGGTAGTAGAGAAGCCTGTCAAGGGGTTCACGCCCTGTCCGCCTCCAGAGAATATGGTACGAATCTGAGTGGCAGCAGCTATTCGCTTGTCAGTGGACTGTACTTCGAGACGGGCAACCACACGACTTAACGTAGCTTCAAGGTTAAGGGGATCTGTGTTGGTAACGTTCACTGTCTGAGTATAGACAAAGGTCTCTCGTACACGATCTTCGGTATAGGAAGCACTATTCTTACTGGCGAGCGTCATTTCATAAGTACTGCCATAACCTAAAACAACCATTGTATAGCTGCCCACCGGAAGAGAGCAGGAGAACTCGCCAAAGGTCGTATAGGTCGTATTGTCAGCACGAAACTGGGAAATCTTATAGAACTCCGCATCATTACTATCGTAGAAGGCCAGGGTAATGACCTTTACACCAGAGTATTGAGCAGCTGTTTGTGTTGAGCGACGTGGTGAAAACGCCTCTACCGACATGGAAAAATCGTTGACAGTAACATTGACAGGGGCTTTCTGTACATCTGTTGCGACAACGTCTGCATCGTTATTACATGCGCACATCAGCATAATGATGGCGACAAACAGTACTGAGGGAACAAGGTTCTTCATATTTCTTGACATTGGATTTAGAAAGTTCTATGATCTTCGCCGGCCCAATCGGTATCGATATTAACGGAGAATGTAGTAAAGGAAGAGAAATAAGCACCTGTGAGCCAAGTAATCTTATTTTTCTCAAGGGGTACTTCAAAAACACGTTCGTACAGTTCATTATCATCTGAGTCATAGGCTGTCGTCTGCAGATGGATGGTACCTGTATTTTCATGTAGGAAGGTATACAGGTCAAACTGCTTCTGACCGGAAGTAACATCCAGTAAGAGGGTCTGCGTGCTATTGACACTGCCAAAACCAGTGCTGCCATTAAAGGCACCGCTGCCACCCGTATAACGGAACCGCATCTTGGCAACATTGGTAGGATAGTCGTCAGTAATGACAAAACGGCAGAGAGCCACGATACGACTTAAAGAAACATCCATATCGACCTTCTCTTCACCTATGGTGATACTGCTGCTGCTGAAGAATGTATCGGTGTAGCCACTTGCATTGCTGAACCTGATACGGCTAAAATCCGTAGACGTAGGATTGTTCTTACTGCTATGAGCGACAACAACCAACTGATATTCACCCTCATCGAGAAAGAAAGTAGCAACACCAAAATTGGGATCATCGACCTCCTGATCGACATTCGCCACACGAAGGCCATCTGGGGTGTATGCCAAAAAGTTGATATGGGTACAGACATCACTAAGGGCTGTACGTGTCAGACTGGAAAACGGTGTCTGTTCAAACTGGGAAATACTAACCGTCAGATTGCCATCGGCTTTCTGCCCGTTAATGTTGTCCTCAGTTAGAAGGGGTTTCTCACAAGATGTCAGTACAAAAAGTGCTGAAAGAAAAAATGAGCTAATAGAAATAAAGTGTTTCATCGTTCTATATGTAATAGGTTTGTTATTTGTCGTGTTAACGTGGCTGGGCGATTATCAATAAATGCATCAAGGATGCGTGACTTTCCTCTAAGTGGTATTAGGTCGTAGTCGGCAACAGCTGCTGGAATCAGGGCACTATAGCCTTCTTTAAGAAGAATCTCGTCATTGGTGCTACGAACACGCAACCTACAATCACCCTCGATACACATCGATATAATAAAACTGTCGTATTTCAGGAGGTTGCGATGGAACCTGTCCCTGAACTCCAATACCCGGACACTGAAATAGGGTGAGTCGACTATCAGCACGGCACGATTATCAAGTTGGGGATAATCTGTGCGATAATTGCGCTCCACTTCATAATCAAGGGCCTGGGCAGCCAACTCGGTATGCAACTCCCTTGGTTTACCGTCCAAACCCGGACGGTTATAGTCGTAGATGCGATAGGTGACATCTGATGACTGCTGAACTTCAGCCAGCAAAATACCGCCACAGATGGCATGTACTCGGCCAGCAGGCAGGTAAAAGACATCGCCCGCCTTCACCGTGTGGTCAGCCAACACTTCCGTGATGGTACCGTCAGAGATACGCCTGCGATACTCCTCGGCATCGATATGCTGCTTGAAACCGGCATAGAGATGAGCACCAGGATCGGCCTTGATGACATACCACATCTCAGACTTGCCCATCTTGGCATGCTCACGTTGGGCCATCTCGTCATTGGGATGCACCTGAATACTCAAATCGCGTTGGGCATCGATAAATTTCACTAATAAAGGGAGTTGACCCTTGTATTTCTCATTAACAGCATGACCTAAGATAGCCTCAGAATGTTCGCCGACCACAGAAATCAGATCGCGACCAGCCCAAAGGCCATTACTGATAATGCTGGTACTGGAGGGTACAGCACTGACTTCCCACGACTCTCCAACAGGGTCATCAGTAGCAGGTAAGCCCTTGTAAGGCTGCAACTGATGACCTCCCCACACGACGGTATGGAGATTAGGTTGGAAGAGCAAGGGATACAATATCATTTACAATTATTTTGTTTGACGAGATTTCGAGATTTCGGGATTTCGACACCCTATTATTTAGCGTAGGCGACAGAACGAGTCTCACGAATCACGGTGATCTTCACCTGACCGGGATAGGTC
>JAEEGL010346506.1_pt1 | contig 29005 bp, 24 predicted proteins | sample 9134231 | NCBI WGS metagenome assembly JAEEGL01 (sample SAMN16246548, study PRJNA631951) | gut metagenome | biome: gut microbiome; feature: rumen; material: fiber-attached | host: Bos | place: Iran: Karaj | collected 2018-10 | reverse complement strand
TATTCCCTCGTTATTGCCGCCCCCTTCACCCCCTGCACAGGCAGCACCATTTCCAAGGAGGATCAGCGAATACTGTCTGCTCCATGGGCCTTCGCCTTCCATTTATGCGCATATTGCCCTTGAGCTCCGGGAATGGCAAGAAAACAGCCCATGCCGTAGTCATCATAACGGTCATGGGCTTTTCTTTTGCGGCTGTACAGCTTTTTGCTCTCGACTTTCTTCGTCACCGGCGAGAACGCCCAGGTGGCGCGCCGCTCGCTGTCGAGTTGTTTTCGGGCTTTTCTTCCCAACTTTTCCTTTGGGATGAACTTTTTCATATCCTCATTCCTCCTCATTGTTATTGTCATGCCTCATGAAAAAAAATATCTGCTATGTCTTATTTTGAGTTTCTGTCTCTCCTTTCGTGATGATTCGCCGCATTCTCCCGACCTGTTTGGTATTATGCGATATTATCAGGAGCCGTTATCACCCTTCTGAAAGAAGCGAAAGCGGTCACTCCCAAATACTCTTCATGCGATAGATCGTCGCTTCCACCTTCATATCGTCCGGGCCCCCGATTTCCAGCGTCTCGCCGGCCATTTTCTGGCTGTAACTGGCGGATATTTCTTCCTGTAGGAAGAATTCGCAGGACATGGTATCCGCCAGCAGCCGCACCGACAGCATCCCCTTCTTCTGCAGCGCCAGGCGCTTCCCGCCGCCGTCAAACGTCGCCACACCAGTAGAGGGATCGTATTCGATGCATACGACGCCCAGCCGCAGCGTCACCGGCCCGCCGACGCGCAGCATCAGCAGAGTATCGCTCTGCAAGGGGGCAGTTCCTGCCGTCCCGCACCGCACCTGCGCCGCTCCGGCGCGCCATCCCGCAGAGTTTCAGCGCCGGGATGAGCGTGCGGGTCACGCGCCAGCAGCCTGCCTCGTGGTCTGGCTGGGGATCCAGGGGATTGTACATGGGCGAGTGCGCCTGCACAAAGGCAAAGCCCGGCCGAGCGGCCTCCTCCGCAGCAGCCTCGACCTCCCGCATCCAGGCCTTCCCGAGAAACAGGGAACCTGGATAGGCGGAAGAATAAAAATCGAAATCCAGATACCGTAAGCCCGTGCCCTCAAACTCCCGCACGGCTTCCGCCCAACTGGCTGTGTATCCCTTGTAATCCGCGAGCGTGGTCGCAAGTTTCATCTGTATCCCCGTCCCCCTGTTCAGGCATCATCCTGCAACCAAGGATGCCTTTTTCAGCGCCCCGGTCCCGCTTCCTATCCCAGCCATTCCATGACGAGGCGGACGGTGAGCAATGCAAGTACGCCGAGCATGACTCCGCGGATCAGTCGCGCGCCCCTTGTCAGCGCCAGCTTCGCGCCGAGCCATCCGCCCGCAACGGAACAGCACATGGCGGGGATCGCCAGGGCGAACAGCACGTTCCCGGCAATGATCCGCGTGACAAGGGACGCGATATTGCTGGCCAGGTTCACGGGCTTTGCGGTGGCGGAAGCCGTCACCATATCCATTCCCAGCATGGTGAACAGCAGAATGAGGAAGGTGCCTGTTCCCGGCCCAAAGAAGCCGTCGTAAAAGCCGATCACCAGCCCGATCGCCCCGCAAAGGGGATACTGTTTTCCCGTCACGGGCCGGGTTTTTTCCGGGCCGCGACCCTTAACCAGCACCAGCGCGCCCACGATGGGTATGGCGAAAACCATGAAGCCCGTCATAACGCGATTCCCCAGCGCAATGGCCGCGCGCGTGCCGAGCCAGGAGCCAGGCAGCGCCAGGACAGCGGTAATCAGCGCGGGGCCTTTCAGCAGTTTTCCGCTCCTGTAGTACCGGATGGTGGCGATCAGCGTTCCAAAGGAGGCGGAAAACTTGTTACTGCCGGATGCATGGTCGTAGTTCAACCCGGCCAGCGTATAGGCTGGGAGGGAAATCAGACCGCCCCCGCCGGCGATTGCATCCACGACGGAAGCCAGAAAGACCAACGGCAAAACGATTGCGTACATCTGTGGCGTTACCTGCATACGACCTCCGGGCCATGGCTGCATGGCCTTGTGTTTCCGTGCAAATGCCCGCGCGCGTTCAATGGATATCCGTTCCGTCACGGCTTATGACTCCACATCCCGTGTCTCTCGTCAATGGCCAAATATCGCGCATCGATTCATGGGCAATTCTCATGCCAACGATAGCACATTCCGCCTTGTTTGTCAACGGCCCGGGCCGGATAGTGGCATGATACATATACCTGAAAGGCTCACCTCTCGCTGCAGCTGCCGACGGATTCAATACTGAACCCAGTATCATCTCGTTTTCCTCGCCACAATGAGGTATCTGTGCGTCGTACCGGCGACCCTCCCGCGCCGTTCTATGGTTTCCTGCATTTGCAATAGTCGGTCGAAGCAGCGGTCAACGGAAAATCCGGGAAACTCCCATTCGATGATATGGGCAAACCACACGAAAGCGCCGACATCGTAGAAATAAATCGGGCAAAACGCCTCGTCAGCTTTTATGATCTCAAATCCCTCGTCTTCAAACGCCTTCCTCTGCTCCGCAAGGTTCGCGTGCGGAAACGGCAACCCGACACCGGGCAGAACGCTCTCGACGAGCTCCCTGTCGTTGGCGGCGCCCACCTGCTGGGTGATGAAGAATCCGCCCGGTCTGAGCAGGCGTTTGATCTCGAGCGGATCAAAATCGCCGTGACGGTTGATGATGACATCGAAAGAACCGTCTGCAAAAGGTATACGCGAAGCGTCGCTGCACTCTCGAAGGTCTATTCCCAGAGGCAAAAGCCTGTCCTTACAAAGCCGCACGTTCGGCGGATAGCCCTCTGTCGCGGCCGTGTTTTCATACGGATGATGCAGCGACAACAGGAATTCGCCGCCGCCCGTATCGCAATCGAGCAGCTTCATTTCATCCTTGAGGACGCCGCGAATGATCAAGGCGTAATCCCACGGCAACGCCTGTTCTTCTTCGTAGCGGCCGTCGATATGCGAAAAATCCCATCCTTCGATGCGCGCGCAGCGCTCTTCGCTTATCCACGCGGCCCTCAATTCGCCGGGCGTCATTTACAATCATCCCTTTCTTCGCGGAAAAATGAGACAGAAGGCCTTCATCCTTTCCATAAGAATGTGAATTCTGCCCACTGACAACGCTCCCCGCAGGCTCGTCCTATTCCACCGCCACGGCATACAGCCCGTTGTACTCCGCCGCGACGGTCGTGCCGATGTGCTCCATCCCGATTGCTGCATTTTTCTCCGAATACTGTTACATACACCTTTGCTGATTATTATGTATTCTTCGGCTTTCCTTCATTCCCTCTTTTCCCCTGCCAACGAAATGCAGACTTTTTCGTCAGCTTGCCAGCACAGCTTTTACACCAATTTCCTGCCACTCTCAATAACACTATTTCCATAATTCCTGCGAAAAAGCAGCGCAAATGAATCTGAAAAAACGAATTGATGGCATCAAACACCGGGCATTTTAAAAAAGAATAGTGTCAAAAACACAAAACGGGAAGCGCATAAAGCGCTTCCCGCAGATGCCTTGCAGGAATCGTGCTCACGCACGTCGCAGCGCGCGGCCCAAGTAGGCACCGGTAGGTTCGTCGTTCAGCACGACCAGTGTGCCCCGCATGTAGACCCGGTGAATGCCCTCGTTGGGTTTGAAGGGATCCGAATAATCCGCGTGGTCGATGATGCGGTCGAAATCAAACAGCACCAGATCCGCGTCGAAACCGGGGCGGATGAAACCCTTGCCCTTCAGGCCGTAGCGCTGGGCCGGCATGCCGGTAATCCTGCGGACGCCCTCCTGCCGGCTGAGGATCTGCCGCTCCCGAATATACCGGCCCAAATAGCGTGGGAATGTGCCCAGCGCCCTTGGGTGGCAGATGGTGTCCCGGCCCTTGACGTAGGTCCCGTCCGCGCCCACGCCGCACCGGGGATGCTTCAGGATCATCTCCACGTTTTCCTCGCACATGCCAAAGCGCACGTCCCGCACGCTGCCGTGGTTGCGCTTCAGCAGCAGGATCATGGCTTCGTAGGGAGATATGCCCATCTCCTTCCCCGCCTGGGCGTATGTCATTCCCACGAATTCCGGGGTGTCGTCCGCGCCGGAAATCAGGAAGTTTTCCAGGCCGACGTGGAGCGCGCTGTTGTCCCAGCTTGGATCGTCGATCTCGAAGATCTCCCGGCGAATGGCCTCCACAACCTCCGGATCCTCCAGAGAGCGGGCGAAGGCTTCGGGGCCGTGGTCCAGGAACCGGGCGGGAATGGCAGACGTGGTGGACGTGGCGCAGGCGGTGTAGGGATAGGCGTCCAAGCTGACGTCCAGCCCCTGGCGGTTGGCCTCGTCGATCATCGCCAGCGCCTTCTCACACCAAGGCCAGAACGTCCTGCCGTTGCACTTGAAGTGGGAGATGTTTACCGGCACGCCGGCCTCCCGGGCGATATCGATGCACTCCTGCACGCTGCGGAACAGTCCAGCGGATTCTGAGCGGGAATGGGTGGAATAGATGCCGCCATAGGGCCGCATCACCTTTGCCAGCTCGGCCAGCTCTGCGGTTTCGCTGTATATGCCCGGCACGTAGGAAAGGCCCGTGGTATAGCCCAGCGAGCCGTCCCGCATCGCCGTTTCCAGCAGGAGCTTCATTTTATCCATCTCAGCGTCCGTAGGCACGCGGTTTTCAGTGCCCATGGCGGAAAAGCGCAGGGGCGCGTGCCCAGAGAAGACGGCCAGATTGGGGCCGGGATGGATGGCGTCGATGGCGTCGAGCTCCTCGGTATAGCGTTCAAAGAACCTGGCTTCATTGGAGGACGAGCCGCACACCGTGGCCAGGAGCGCTTTGTCTGCGTCCGGATCGACGGACGAGTAGGAAATGCCGCAGCAGCCGCAGACCTCCGTCGTAACACCCATGCGGAGCACGTGATCCCGCTGTGGATAGAAAAAAACCGAGCCGTCTGCGTGGGAGTGGCTGTCGATGAAGCCCGGGGACAGCGCCAGCCCCTCCGCGTCGATCACCTGCTTCGCCGCGCCGGGCTTCCGGCCAACCGCCGCGATTTTGCTGTCCTGAACGGCCACATCCCCCATCGCGGGTTCCGCGCCGGTGCCATCGTAGATCAACGCGTTTCTGATGAGCAAATCGAACATGATTTCCCCTCCTGTACGTTCAGATAGTACCTGGGCACGCGCCCGGAAATAGCGGCGGTAACTTCCCCGCACGTGCTCTGTACCGCCTCCGCAATCTCCATGGCGGTGATCTCTTCCCCGCCCTGGCGGCCCAGCAGCACGACTTCATCGCCGACGCGGGCCTCATCCGCGTTCGTCAGGTCCAGCATGAGGTAATCCATGCACACGCGGCCCAGTACGGACACGCGCCTGCCGCCGAACAGCGCCTGGCCCCAGGCCTGGTAGCTCCGGCGGTAGCCGTCCGCGTAACCGCATGCGGCGACGCCCAGCAACATGTCCCCGGGAACGCGGAACGTCCGGCCATAGCTTACGGATTCGCCGGCGCTCAGGCGTTCCAGCTGCACCAGGCGGCCCTTCCAGCACATCGCCTGGGCAAGGCCAATTTCCCGGGCGTGTTCCAGCGTATCGCACTGGCCATAGACCATCATGCCCAGCCGCACCATGTCCAGCCGGTATTCCGGATGGGCGATGGCGCCGCCGGTGGCGCAGCAGTGCCGCACCCCCGCCGGCAGGCCCGCGCGCTCCATGGCCGCCAGGACCTCCCGGAAGCGGGAGAACTGCATTTGTGTGAACGCCCGATCCTCCTCCGAGGGGGATTCCGGGCAGGCGAAATGGGTGTATGTGCCCGTGACCTTCAGGCCCTCCGTCTTGAAGATTCCCTCTATGGCGGCCAACGTCTCGGCCTTCGTATCCTCCCGCCAGCGGATACCCGTGCGGTTGAGGCCGGTGTCGATCTTCAGGTGGCACGCTGCCGTTAACCCCAGCGAGCGCGCCTCTGCGGCCAGTTCCCGGGCATATTCGGGGCTGCCAACGGTAAAGGTAAGCCCCAGCGCGGCGGCCCAGCCCAGCTTGGCGGGGGGCACGGGACCAAAGATGAGCACCGGCTTTTCGCTGCCGCCCCGGCGGATCAGCGCGCCTTCCTCCGCCGTGGCGACGGCATAGCTGTCCGTATATGCGTCGCAGGCGGGCAGGATGCCGGAGATACCGTGGCCGTAGGCATCCGCCTTCAGCACAGTCATGATGCGAACGGCGCCCATGGCCCGGCGGATCGCCGCGTAGTTCCGCCGAATCGCGTCCAAGTCCACCTCGACCCAGGTACGATCCCATTCACGCATGAAACTCACGATCCTTTTCAGCCGAAAGCCTATTCCGGCGGTATCCGGGGACAGAATAGCAGATTCCGGCGGCGCTGTCAACACGATCTTACGGGCGCGGAATCCGAAGGGTTTATAGGTTTGAGGAAGGGTAAAACCGAAGGAACACGGGAATAAGGCGGGCCATCTCTCTTGGTCGCAAGGCTTCGCCGTATTTGGCTTTCTGCTGCGCTTTCAGCGCGAGAGACTGATGGAACGAATGTCGCCGTACAATTCGCACTTCATCTGCTTATCGGTGAGAGAAACCTCTTTCCCATCCGCCGTGATCGTCTGGTGGGTCAGATTCCGGGCGAGGAGCGTGGGCGTCTCCGGAGAGGCGTCCTTTTCCATCGGCCGGCTGAAGTTGACCAGTTCCACGCCGCCGCAGTGCTCCTCCAGGTCGATCAGCGCCGGGGTCTTGGACGTAGGCGCCGTGTAGAACGCGGTCATGTTGGAAATCACCACGTCGGACACATCGCCCACCCCATGGGGCGCGCTGGTTTCGATGAGCAGGGGTGTTTTGCAGTAGCGCAGGCCGTCCATGTTGATCGCCATGCAGCGGCATCCCGCGTACAGGTTTTCGATGCGGATGTGCCGGATGGGAGCGGTGATCGAGGCCATGCGAATCGCCGTATGGCAGTCCTCGGCATAGATGTCCCTGCAGGTGATGTTCTCGATGGGGCCGCAGGTCAGGCCCCGGTTTTCCTGCCGCTGGATGGAATCGTCCGCGTTGAAGGCCAGAAGGTCGTCGTTGGTTTGTCCCTTCGTGATGGCCCGCACGTTTTCCACCAGTCCATCCCGGCAGTAGCCGCTGAAATGCACGCCGTCTTGGTTGCTTCCCATCGTATCGGAGGAGAAGCGGATATCGCGGATCACGAAATCCCGCACCCGGCCCAGCCGGATATAGTATGCGACGGGATTTGTAACCGTCATGTCCAGCAGCCTGAGGCCCTTCACGGTGATGAAGTTCAGGCATGTGCCGCTGGTGGAGCCTATTTCAAATATGTCCTTGCTCTTCCGGTTGAGCTCCCGGCCGAATCCACCGTCCCATATGCCGCCCTCGATCGTTATGTCCTCGTTGCCGTCCTCAGTATCGGCGTTCGTCAGAAGAAAATCCGTCTGCGTCATCGGACGGCTGGCGACGAACACTACGCGCGCTTCGCCGTCAGCATGGATATGCCGGTGGGACGGGATCCGCAGGGGCGCGTCGATCACATATGTCCCCGCGGGAATGAATATATCCTTTTCTCCCGCGTCCAGCGCCGCCTGAATGGCGGAATAGTCGTTGGACACGCCGTCTCCCTTTGCTCCGTATGAAAGTAAGCTGATCATGCCGAACCCTCCTGACGTTTTTTCCTTCCCGGATAGTGTTGTCCCGCATTATTCAAAGCGGATGTTTTCATATTCGGACATAATCTCCAGCGCGCGGCAGCTTTCAAACATGCAGTTGAACCAGAAGTTCCTTTCGGCGTCCTGCGTGTTCATCCAGTGCGTGGGGATCCGGCCGTCCTCCCGCTGCACCCGCGTAAGCTGATCGGTCAGTGCCCGGGCCTTCGCCAGATACAGCTCCCCGCATCCCGCCTGATACAGCCTCAGGAACCCCATCGCCAGGCTGGATGTCGAGGCGTCGATGGGCACATACCAGCCGTACTGCTCCAGGCCCGCCGGCGTATGCCACAGCGATGTGTCATAGGGCGGGTTGTCTTCCGGAGCTGCATGGCGCCACGGATAGGGGCGCTTCCAGATCACGAACTGGTCCTCCGCGAAACGCATCAGTTCCTTCGCCAGCTCAATGCACTTGGGGTCGTCCGAGTGGTATTTCGCGAAATACCCGGACAAGGCCACGGGACCGTAGTGGGAGAGGTTCAGATAGTTCGCGGTCACGGGCATGTCCTCAAACTGGCCTTCCCAGTTATAGCTGTTGAGCTGCGTCCGCACGGCGTAGTCCACCGCTCCGTCCGACAGCTTTTCCCATTTTTCGTCTCCAGTGCGGGAATACAGTTCCATCAGGAAGGGTACCACCTGCTCCATGGGAGATACGAAATTGCCGCTGGCGGGCTCGCCGCTCAAGCAGGAGCGGACCAGATACCAGCTGCCGTTGGGCTCCACCGCATTGAGGTAGTACCGACCGATTCTGAGCGCCTCTTCCAGATACACGGCGTTCCCCGTGGCCTTTTCCAGTGCCAGATACATATGGCCCGCCTGCGCCGGATAGATCATCATGACGGTGCCGTTGTGAGCCTGGGCGGCGTGCCAGTTGGGCGTATCCACGCCGTATCGCTTGGGGTCGGGACAGAAATCCAGATAGTAGGTGGGTGGCACGTCGGCCAGGGGCGCGTCGCCGCGGGGCGTAATGGAAATAAGGTAGTTCGCCGCGTTCACCGCCACCTTCATGGCGTCGTCGGCGTCCTCCGGGCACAGGCGGGCATAGGAGAGCATGGCTTCCACGAGCGCGCCGATCATCTTGCTGGGATACGCGTTCAGGTCATAAGCCGGATCGGGCTTGCCCTTGCGCAGCCAGTGCTGAATAAAGCTCTGGGACATGGCGAAACGGTATGCCTTTATGGCGCACTCACGGTAGGAACACACCGCCGGGGGCGTTTCCGCCGGAAATGTGGCCAGGCGGAAAAATGTCCGCGCGCCGACGGGAGCATAATCGCTTCCGTCTTCATTGAGCGCGGTCACGGTCAGGCGCACCACTCCCTCCGGCAGCTCCGCCCATATGGGCGTCAACAGAGCGCAGCAGTCGTCCGCCTCAAAGCTGTGGACGGCGTTTTGCTCATCGATGGCCGTATAGCGGTATCTGCGGCAACCGCGTATCGCGGTGAAATGAAAAGCGGGAACATACATAAACTGCGTGGACTCCACATTCCAGAACGGCAGGCCGTGCTTGGAGCCATAGCGCACGGTGGATTCCGGATTGCAGCTTTCCTCGAATGCCTGCCTGGCAAGCTCGGTTCTGTTCACAAAAACACCTGCCGACGCGGCAATCGGCCAAATGGTGGCTGTGTGACGCCGCGCCAGTCGGGCGCGGACGCGGATACCGCAAATATCATCCGCTTCCGTCAGCCGGCGTGCCTCCCATCATCCGGACCGCGCCGACGGCAATCATTGTATCATATCCAGGCAAAGAATACAAGCGGCGGAGGACGGGACGGGGAGATCGATTGAATAATTGTCATATCGCGGAAAACGATGATGGCGGATCGTTTGAACTCAAAGCGGCTGCTCTGTCACGATTATTTCCGGCTTTTTGGCATCGTGCCTCTCTCCAGTGGTCCGCAGTTTTTGGCCAACACCGGAATGCCTGGCAACACCCAGATCCTGAAGAAGTCTGAGCGCAGGAAAAAACAGGCGCAACCTCTTTCTCCGGCGGAGGAGGTCTGCCTGGGAACTGTCAAAGAATACGGAAGCCACGACAAAGCAAATGGATCGGGAAAAGAGATTATCAAGGCGCACCCGATTCCGTCGTTGGGGGATCCTGGTTACAGATTATGAACGATCACTTGGATTGCGATACCATGTGCAGAGCGGAGATTCTCATGCCAGGAAGGGTTGCGCCGTACCATTTACGAATATGGGCATCTTTCAGAAAGGCTCATGAAGCGCAGCCTCCCAGCTCAGGGCTTGAAGCCCTCTTTGGCGAGGCGTGTCAGCGCAGCCTGCCGGATCTCACGCTCCAGCATCCAGTCGTCATTCACTTCGCATTTGAGCTGGATGCGCAGCGTGGCGCTGAAGCGGTCCGACGCGATGAGGCCGATCACCTGCGGCGTGTCCTCCAGCTGCTCTCGCTCCGCGAAGACGTTCATTTCGTCCTGGAGCACGTCAATCATCGCGGCCCAGTCCTGCCCGTGTGACATGGGCAAGTCCACCTGCGCCCATCGAAAGTCCCGGCTCATATTGATGACGGTGCGGACGTCGCCGTTCGGAATGGTATATACGTATCCGCTGTTGTCGCGCAGGGTCGTCGTGCGCAGGGCGATTTCCTCCACGACGCCCGTGTGTCCGGCAATGGTCACAATGTCGCCCACGTTGAGCCGACCCTCGCCCCACAGGAACATGCCGGAAATGAAGTCCTTCACCAGCGTTTGGCAGCCAAAGCCGAGGGCCACGCCGCCGACCCCCGCGATGGTCAGCAGCGAGGAGACGTCCACGCCCAGGGCGCTGAGCGTGATCAGCGCGATGGCGAAGAACATCGTATAGTTGAATATGCTGGTGGCAAGGCTCTGGATGGTCTTCGTCTGCACCGCGGTGCGGTCTTTTTTCCTGTTCGCGGTGCGGGCACAGATCTTTCGAATCAGGCGACGGCCGAGGCGCAGGAGGATGCAGCCCACGGCGATGATAAGGGCGGCGGTCAGCAGGCTGACCACGTAGGACGGCCACTGGCCGAAAAACTTCTGCCAGGCGTTCGTCACGGTCTGAATGGGTCCGAGGCTTTCGGAAACCGCACTTTCGCCGCTCATGATGATTCCTCCGTTCAGGCGTTGCTGGCACGACCGGCAACGCTTCCCTTTGTGTGCTGTATCTGTATATTGTATTATATAGCAGATTCCTTTTCGCTGTCAATCGTACGGCCTGCGGAGGAGCCGAAGAGGAGGAAAGAACGAAAGCTCGCACGCCGAATTATTATCCCGATTTTTTCTCTCGCTATTCCGTTGCGGATTGCGATGAGTTTTCCCTTGCAGAAAAACTATCCCGAATAAAATTGGAAATGCAAGCACCGCTGGGCTTTTGCCCAATTCTTCGGGATAATGCTTTTTTCGGGATAAACGATATTAGGACAGTGGGAACATGCTGCGTTAAATAAACTGCAATGAGCGTCTCCTTCCAGGAAAAAGACGCTCATATATCCATCGCTGCAAACAGATTCTCCCTATCCTTCAGCTCTATGCCTGCTCTTCCGTTTCATTCTGTTTCTGCTCGAAATGCTTACTCTGTTCTTCTTCCCAGATCAGTTCTTCCAAAGTCTGATACAGGTGCTCCGGTTCCACGGGCTTGGACAGATGCGCGTTCATACCGGCCTGGAGCGACAGCTGCACGTCTTCGTCGAAAGCGTTGGCAGTCAAGGCAATGATGGGGATCGTTTTCGCATCCGGTCTGTCAAGCGCACGGATGGCCGTGGTGGCCTCCAGACCATCCATCTCCGGCATGCGCACATCCATTAGAATAGCATCGTAATAACCGATCGGGCTGTTTTGGAACATTTCCACCACGATCCGGCCGTTTCCCGCGTGATCGATTTCCGCTTCCCGCACCTGAATGAGCTTCTTCATGATCGCTACGTTGACGAGCACATCCTCCGCCAGCAGGATCCTCCTGCCTTTCAGCTCGGCGCGCTTCTTCTCCTTGTAGAGGCTCATATGGTTCCTTCTTGCAATGCGCTCGAACTCATTAATCACATTGGACGCAAACAGCGGCTTCGCCAAAAAGCTGTCCACGCCGGTATGCAGGGCCTCATCCATGATTTCATCCCAGTTAAAGGCCGTCAGGATAATGACCGTTGTCTCCCTGTCGTACCGTCTTCTGATCTCCCTGGCGACCTCCAGGCCGTCCATCTCCGGCATCTTCCAGTCCAGCAGCACCAGATTGTAAGGCATATGCTTGGCATGAGCTACCTCCAGCATCTGCAGCGCCTCCTGACCGCTGAGGCTGGTATCTACCTGGATTCCAACCTCGTCCAACACGATCCGGACGTGCTCAGCTGCGATCTCCTCGTCGTCCACCACAAGAATCCGCATTTCCTTGGGGTCGATATAGTACGTCGCGGGTCCCCTTTGGTCGCTGTTGTTCAGCGTGACCACCACGGTGAACTCCGTGCCGACGCCCTTTTCCGAGGTCACGGAGATGGTCCCGTTCATCAACTCCACGATGTTTTTGGTAATGGCCATCCCCAGGCCGGTGCTGCCGTACTTGTTGCTGCGGCGGCTGTCCTCCTGCGTAAAAGTGTCGAAGATTTTGGGGATAAACGACGGGTCCATGCCGATGCCGGTGTCCTTCACGCTGAACTTCACCGTGGAATGCTCGCCGAAAACCGCCGTCCGCTCCACGGTCAGCGAGACGCTGCCCGGCGCGTCGGTGAACTTGATGGCGTTGGACAGGATGTTGATCAGCACCTGCTTGAGCTTCATGTCGTCTCCGACGTAATAATCACTGACGCAGCCGATCACATGGCATTCGTATTGCAGTCCCTTTTCGCTGCACTGCGACATGACCATGGTGTTGATCTGCTCCAGCATACCGCTGAAGGAGAACACCTCCTTGCGAAGGAGCAGGCGACCCGATTCGATCCGGCTCATGTCGAGGATATCGTTGATGAGGCCCAGCAGATGCCGCGCGCTCTCGCCGATCATTTCGAGATACTCGCGAGTCTCGGCATCCAGCGTGTCCTTGCGGAGAGCCAGGCTGTCCAGCCCGATGATGGCGTTCATGGGGGTGCGGATCTCATGGCTCATGTTGGACAAAAAGGCGGTCTTGGCGCGGTTGGCCTGCTCCGCCGTGCTCAGCGCGTCGCTGAGCGCCTGCTGCTGCACCATGGATTGGCGCATTTCCTCGTCGATATCCGTAAAGCCCATACCGACGGCGTGAACACGGTTGTCGTTTCGATCTTCCAAATGCCGGACGCCGGCCATGCGAAGCATGGTGTAGGTTTCCACGCCGTCGTTGACTTCAAGAAAGCGATACGTGATCAGCGGCTGCTTCAAAAGCTCCCGGCGGATGTTTTCGGGCTGAATGAAGTTCAGGTAACCCTCCTTGTAGCTCTCCGCCACGTGATTGTAACCGAAATCCGTGAAATCCCGCAAATACGGGAAATGCTGCCCGATTTTCGGAGCCTCCGGGAAGCGCTTGTCGTCAAAAATGCAGGTTGCTTCATCCTCGTCCAAATTGACATAGTAGACGCTGCGATAGTCTGAAGCCAAGGCCGTAATCAGCTGATCCTGCTGCGATTTTTGCTTTTCTTCCTCCAGAAGTCTTTCCTGGAGCTCCAGCCGCTGCTCCAGCTCCTGCTGCTTGACGCGGTTTTCCGTCTCAGAGGTCTCCCTTTCCAAACGGAGCTTCACGTTTTTTCTCATCTGGGCAATCAGAAAGAGAAAAACGCCCAAAAGGGCAACGACCGTCAGGACAGATTGAATGATACTGCGCCGGATGGTGCCCTTCGAGATAGAGCCGATCTGGTCGCTGATAATGCTATCCCGGATCAGGTAGGTCAGCAACCAGTCGGTCCCCTCTATGCGAACGAAGGCCAGCGATTCCCGGATGCCGTTGTAGGTGAAGGAAACCACGCCTCTTTCGCTGGTTTGAAACGCGTGCTCAAACGCCTCGTAGGAATCTTCGTTCTCATACACCGCGTTTTTCATGGCGTCCAGCAGGTTGTCCTCCGCCGCCAGGCCGCCGAGGATCGTGTCGCTCAGAGCGACGCCGGTGTTTGTGTAGATATTGCAGAAGGTCGAACTGCTCTCCTGGAACTGCATGGAAACGCCGGCGAGCATTTCGTCCATATTGATCTCCATGAAACATACGATAAGATGCTTCCCTTCGCTCATCAGATCGACCGGCACCGCGATGATGACTTTTTTATCGGGCGTACCAAGATTCTTGATGGAGATCTCCGGCCCGGACAGGGACAGATGATCAAAATGGTATTCCCCGATATCATCCTGTATACCGACAGAGGTGTAGATCATCCCTTCGGTATCGACAAAGGCGAACTTCTCAAGCCCAAACAACGCCTTCATCTTGATCTGATAGGCCTGCCGGTGCACTTCATCCATCAGATCCTCTTCCGTCATGAGGTCCAGCGCCGTCTGCATGTCGGATGTTCTGTCCCGCAGGTTTTCCGCGACCACCTGTTCCCTCCGGCCCGCAAGCTCATCCAGATAAAGGAGCGAAACCGAGTTGACAGCGGTATCCGTGTCCCGTTTGGCGTTTTGTCCCATCCAGATCGTCCCCAAAACAAGAACCAGCATGACGATCAATCCGCCGGCAATCGCCACAGCTACCGTATTTCTCGATCTGTTTTCTTTGGAATTCATATGTACTCCCTCATGTCTGAATGATTATGGCCTTTGCGATGCGATCATCATGATGAGCGTTGTTCACTCAGCACACTCCGCAGTGTCGCCAGCATCTCCTGCACGTCCACGGGCTTGGCAATGTGCGCGACCATCCCGGCTTCTTTCGCCGCTTCCACATCCTCATGGAACGCGTTGGCCGTCAATGCGACGATGGGGATCCCGGCCAGCTTCGGGTCATCCAAGGCGCGGATCGCCCGCGTGGCCGCATACCCGTCCATGACCGGCATCTGGATGTCCATCAGGATCAAGTCATAGTATCCCGGCTCTGAAGCGGAAACCATGTCCACGGCAATCTGCCCGTTTTCCGCTGTCTCCACCGTATAACCCGCTTGGGTGAGGATCAACTGGGCTATCCGCATGTTGACCTGGTTGTCCTCCGCCAGCAGCAGGCGTTTGCCCGAAAAATCGATTTCCGATTCCACCACGGTACCCGCCGGCGTTTGCTCATCGTCGGGGACGTCCTTTTCCTCAGCGAGCTTCAGCTTTAGCCGGATGACGAACTGGGTCCCGCTGCCGGGTGCTGTCAGTACCTCGATGGTACCGTCCATCATGTCAACGATGCCCTTTGTGATGGCGAGTCCCAGCCCCGTTCCTTCGACGCCGCTGGCCGTGGAAGTGCGTTCCCGCTCAAACGCGTTGAACATCTTTTCGGCAAACTCCCTGGACATGCCGATACCGGTATCCTGCACACGGATCTCATAGGAGCCGTAGTTCATATCCGTAATTCCGGTCTCCAGGAGAGAGGCGGTGATAGTGCCACCCTCAGGTGTAAACTTATAGGCATTGGAAAGGATATTCAGCATCACCCGGTTCAGGTTCTTCCGGTCACACCAGACGTAGTGATGCTGCACCTGGCCGGTATGCACCTGGAAATCCATCTGCTTCCTCTTCATCTGTTCGGAAAACAGGTCCCGCATGCCGTCAAACAGCGCGCAGAGATCAAGGGGCTCGAACTCCAGCTCGACTGTGCCGCTCTCAATGCGGCTCATCTCAAGGATATCATTGATGAGCGACAACAAGTGCTGACTCGACGCGTCGATCTTTTCCAGGTAATCGTGGAGCTCCGGAGAAGCAGGCTCTTTCAGCGCCAGTGCCGTATAGCCGACGATGGCATTCATGGGAGTCCGGATGTCGTGGGACATGTTGAACAGGAACTGGCTCTTGGCCAGGCTGCTCTCCACCGCGTGAATCTTCTCGCGCTCCGCGGCCTCGTGCTTTTCGCGCACCACCTTCTGGACATACAGCATGACGGCCAGCCCGACAAAGATAATGGCGAGCAGCAGGATTCCGCCCCAGATCAACGCGCTGCGCATCTGCTCCACGTTCTGACCGGCCACGATCCGCTTGGCAAGCCACATCAGAGCCGAGTAGAGCAGCAGGATGAACAGCACGATACCCGAAGAGGATATCCCGCTGTATTCGGCCAACGAGCTCCTAGTGACAGTCCGCCAGTAAAACACAAAGCCCAGCAGGCACCAGAGGGACAGCAGCAGGAAGGCCTCGCTGCCCATCGCCTCCATCGCGGCCAAACGCGGTACAAGCTGCACAACAGCAAGGATGGCAGACAGTATCGTGCCCGTCATACCGGTAATCATGGCGCGCCGTTTGTTTTCCGCTCGGGCTATCTTCCACGCGGCCGCAGAGGTATAGCCGAATCCGACAATCGCGCCGAAGCTCGTCAGGTCCACAAACCAGTTCAGCGTATTCCTTCCCAGCAGGGAGAGCAGGATGGACAGCGCCATGATGAACAGGATGCTGTAGGTTGTTTTGGAAAAACGTTCCGACAGGATGCGGTCCTCCGCCATCGTTGCAAGCAGGCGGGTCGTTGCCCTGTAGCCGCCAATGATGCCGGTCAGGATCGCCGCGATGGCGGAGACCGTGACCACCGCCAGTCCGAACGAACCCAAATAGGATTTCGCGACAAAGAAGGTCGGCGTCGACGCAAGGCCGTTCAGGCTGCCCAGGGCGGAAATATAATCCTGCCAGCAGGAAAAGCCGTCCGGCACCGACGCAACGCCGACCAGCGTCATGGAGATATAAGCGCCTGCAGCAAGGACGATGGAAACAAAGGTGATGCGCCAGCTTTTTCGCATTGGAAATCTGAAATGCGCGGTGTCGAAGGCCGTCACCTCAAAGCCCACGAACGCCCAGGGAGCCAGGGTAATCAGACTGAACACAGCGTAAGAGCGGTTCAGCCCCTGTATGCCGAAATCGCCCATCACGCCGCTGCGAAACACGGCCGGCAGGCAAAATGCCGCCGTAATGCCGATACCCGCGAGCAGCACGACCGCCAGCACCGTCTGTGTGCGCTGCAGCAGGGGCTTCGCCAATATAAACAGCACGCCGACGCCTGCCAACGCAAGTATGGAGACAATCGTTTCGCCAAGATAGATCGTATTGCCTGCGAGCGTGTAGTGTATCCCGGTCTGTGAGACGTCGGAGAACAGGGTGCGCACGATGATGAACAGCGCGGTTCCGTTCAGAAACACAATCGTCAGATAGCTGAGGCAGAGAAACCAGCAGCTCAGAAAGGCGTGATCGCGCCCAAACGCTTCCTTTGTGTAGGAATACACGCCGCCCGGCATGGAGCTGCGGCCCATCAGGTACGAAAAGTTGCCGGCGATCACCAGCATGACCGCCATGCCGATCACCAGGGAGATCACCGTGCCAGCGGGACCCGCAACAGGCAAAAAAGTGGTGCCTGGCATGGCAAACGCACCCCAGCCCACCATGCAGCCAAAGCCAAGCGCCCATACATCCGTCGGCGAAAGATAGCGGTCAAACACCCTGCTGTCGCCCTGATTCGTCATATCCTCGCCGCCTCTTTTCTTTGTCACAGAGACAGCGCCTTCTCCCGCGCCGTCATGATCTGCTCTAAAAGCGCGTCTCCGCCGTCAACCGACGCGTCCGCGCCGCGCAGCAGCTCTGTCAGCGCGCAAAGCGGCTCGTAGATCGGCGTAAGCGCCACGTTGCCGACCGAGCCCTTCAGCGAATGGGCGGCCGCAAAAGCCCCGCGGGCGTCTCCGGCGCCCATGGCAGTCTTCAGCACATCAAAGTTCCTGTCCGCCAGCGTCATGGCGACCATCTCCAGATAAAACGGCCCGTCGTTCAGGCACCGCGCCATTCCCTCGGCGGTGTTCGCGCCATAGGCACGTAAAGCATCCAATGTCATTATAACGTTCCTCCTGTCGATCAAGATATTCACATTTCTGCTGCCCGGCGCCGGAGTACACAAGCGGGTTTTCCGGCCACCGCTACACTCTATGCTGCTCCAGCGCTGTAAGGAAGTTGGGGAATACTTCTGATGGCACCGGCTTCGAGAAGTAATAGCCCTGCACCAGATCACAGCCCAGGGCTTTCAGCCCCAGATACTGTTCCTTGGTTTCCACGCCCTCTGCAACAACGGGCACGCGCAGGTATTTCGCGATATCGAGGATCAATTCGATCATACGCACGTCTTTTGTTTCTCCAAAAGCGCTGCGCACAAAGCTCATATCCAGCTTCAGTGCGTCAATGGGCAGGTTCGACAGCATGCCCAGCGATGAATAGCCGGTGCCGAAGTCGTCCATCTCGATGCGGAAACCCATGCTGCGCAGCCGTTTTGCCGTGGAAATGACCTGATCTGCATCCCCAGTATATGCCGACTCTGTGATCTCCAGCAAAAAATCTCCGGCGTTCAGGCGGTACTCCTTCAGAATCTCCGTGAAAACAGGCTCCAGATTCGGCGTCAGCATATCGATTCGGGATACGTTCGCCGAAACCGGAACGGAAAAGCCGAAGCGGTCTTTCCAATCCCGGATCTGCGCTGCCGTTTCACGCCATACGAACCGATCGAGGTCCGGAATCAGGCCGTTGTCCTCCAGCAGCGGGATGAACACCCCCGGCGAAATCATGCCGAGCTCCGGGTGATTCCAGCGCACCAGCGCCTCTGCGCTGGCCAGCATGGGCTTCTCGGGACGGATGTCGAATTTAGGCTGGAAGTATACCATAAAACGGCCGCTTTCCAGAGACGGCTTAAAGTCCTCTAGCAGACGCTCTCTGTACAGCTCCGCCTCGTGCATCTTGGTATCATAGATGCCGATGGCTTTCACAAAACCGCTTTTGACCGTATTTGCGGCTGTCTTCGCATGATCGAAGCGGCGTTCGATTTGGAGCGACTTGTCCACCTGCGAATATACGCCCAGGCGCAGCCGGACCCGATCCTCTGATATGTCTTCGTCCACAAGCCCATCAGACGCCTTGTCCAGGATGCTTGCGTAATCGGTCTGATGGGGGCAGTAGATGTAAAAGGTGTCCGCGCCCCGGCGACAGCCCAGGCCGCCGATTTCGCGGGAGATCCGGAGGACATGATCGCCGAGCCGGGCAAGAATGCTGTCGCAGTACTGCTTTCCGTAACGCTCGTTTAGCATATGGAAGTGGTTGACATCCAGAATGATGGCATCCATCGGCATGTCCATATAATGCTGGTCATACATACGAACGAAACGAAGAAAGTAATCCGGGTTGAATAGTCCCGTCAGGCTGTCGCGTTCCGTGGACTGGATGATGCTTCTCTTTTCGGAAAGCTCGATGCACCGGTTGACACGGGCCTGGATAATCTCGGGCTTGGGATAGGGCTTAGGGATGAAGTCGATGGCCCCGATTCTGAGGCAGTCGACCTCCGCGCTCTGGTCCGCGGTCATCACAATTACCGGGATATCGCTGAGCTCTGCCTCCTCCTTCATCACCTTCAGCACTTCCATGCCGCTCATCTGCGGCATCTGCAGATCCAGCAGCACGAGGGCAAGATCGTCCAGGTTGTTCTTGATCTGCTCCAGGGCCTCAATCCCGTTGGAGGCGTACAGCAGCTCATAGCCGTCCCCGATCATTTTCCCGAGGATCTTCTGGTTGACCAGCTCGTCCTCAACGATGAGAACGCAACGCTTGAGCCGCAGGATATCCTCCTCTCCGCCTGCCAGGGGCGCCGGCTTCAAGGTCGCCTCCGCGTCCTTGCGCGTAATTGAGCCCAGAGCCTTCAACAGCTTCTTTTCCTCATGCATCAGCGCCTCCGACCGTTCAAACACAGCGTGAAAGCTGCTGTCCTTTCCGGGCTGATACTCTGAAAAGCCGGCTGAAACAACGACTTCCTTGCTGCTGATATGCTCCACACTTCGGTCATGCAGCGCCAGCACGAGCTCCTTTCGGATGAAATAGTCGCGCCCCGTCAGGATCACCACGAACTCATCGCCGTCCATCCAGAAGACCTGGCTGTGCTGAAAAATCTCGCATATCATCTTGCCGGCCTTGATTACGCGCTCGTCGCCCGCCTGGTTGCCGATGGTATTGTTCATGAATTCCAGGCCGTTCACATCACAAACAACGACAGCAAATTCACCCGCCGCTTTCTCCTCGATAGCGGCGTCAATCTGCTTCTCGGTCAGCAAAAATGCATGCTTGCTTTTCACGCTGGTCAAAGGGGCCATAAAGGCGATGGTATGCGTCTCACCGTGCTCTTCATTCATTTGCTTTTCTCCTCAGTATCTATCTGAACACAAGATCGTTCTTTTCGTGATCGGCAGTTTTTAGTTTCCCTCATGATACCTCAATTTGTCTCACATACGGTAAGCGCTGCAACATACCGAGCCGCTCCATCATTGCAATGAAAGTTTTATTGACAAAATGTTCTTTATCTTTCACAACGCGGCTTCCACAGGCGATCGATGCGCAGCCCCCATCTGTCGGCATTGTCTGAGTTGTTTCTTCTTCAATGCGTTTCGTCCAAACATCCAACTGGGTATTCCTGCAACGTGCCCTCGCCGAAATCCAGCCTTGCACTCATTCCTTCAAATATAATAACACAAATCTTCTGGTTTTTCCATCCCCTAAACGAAAAAAAGCGCCCTCAAAGGAGCGCCTGTGTGATTCCTGTGCGTAAGCTGTTATCTCCGCTTCGCATGGCGGCATGAATCGCAAATCATCCTTAAAGCACAAGCGGGAACCAAATACCGGAAAGAGGTAAAAACCCCCGGTATAGCCAGGGGTTCCATATGCGGGCAAAGCTCCCGCCGCTATTGCAGCATGGCCCAGGCATCGCAGAAGATGATCGGCCAATACTGCGTCGCTTTCCGGAAGTCGGTCTTCTCCAGCACATGGAAGAACATCGCCCGCTGTTCGGGCTTCAGCGCGCCTTTCGGGCACAACTGACGGATGATGATGGCCTCCGCCGTGTTCCGCATGTGCAGCACGCGCTCGTCGCGCTGATCCGGCGCCGGCACGTAATAGGCATATCCATTGATCAGGCCCCAGAAACGCGCACGCTCTTCCCGCCAGTTCTGATACTTATCCGCATGAGGCGCGCCAGCTTCCTTCACGCCCAGGGCGGTATACTTCTCCGAAAAATCGGCGACGAATTCCATCAGCCGGGCCGCCCGGTCAGCATATTCACGATCCTGCTCCAGGTCGTGGATCAGCCGCATGGAATACTGCATTTGCAGCAGGGCATAGGCATAGAGATACCTGTCCGTCTCACCCGGCTTGCGGATCGACTCCGAAAGCCGGAACGCCTCTTCCCTGTATTCTTTATACTTTTCACGCCAGTGTTCGTCGCCGCTGGCGGACCACGCAGCCAGATAGATCATAGGAAGCCGCAGATATTCGTGGGGATCCAGCTTGCCCCACATCCGGCAGACCATGCCCGCCCGCCCGTCTTCCCGCAGATACTCGTCCGCTCCGCCGCTGATTTCCCGCTCGGCCTTTCTGGCAAAGCCCGCCAGCACCCGGGCAATGGCGGCCTTTTCCGCCTCCGTGGCCAGGCCGGAACGGAAGAACAACATGGACATGTACACCCAGTGGGTGTACTGATCCCGGGACGAATTGATGTAATGACTTCTGCTGTCCGCGGGTGAAATGCTCCGCGCCAGGTATCCCTCCTGATCCGATACTGTGGCACAGGCCAAGAATCCCTCGAATACTTCGTGCAGCACCGGCAGTATCTCCGCGTCCCTCGTCTTTTGGTACAGCGTGATGAGCGCTTCCACCATGATGCCGCCGTTCAGCACGCTGTCCTCCATGCCGGTGCCCCAGCCGCAGGGGTTGGGGATTTGCAGTTGGATCATCTCCGGATCGGGCAGATTGGAAATCGCCCCGTCGGGAGCGTCCTCAGCAAGATAATCGTAAAACAGCTTTGTCTTTTCGCAGTAGAGCTTTTCAAAGGACACCCGCCAGGCCTCCCGAATGCCCTCGTCCGTTCTTTCCAGAAAGCCCAGTTCCACGTGCATCCCCTCCTGCCTTCTGTGCCGCACCATTCCTCCGCAAATGTCTGCCCGCAGCGAGCCAACCCTGCCAGGCTGCGTCAACCCCATTCTAGCAGAAGTCGCGGGGAAGTGTCAATGCTTTCCGCTCTGTCACACTTTCGGCGGCAATCACCTGTTCTCTTCTATGCCTTTTTTTGCCAGCCATCCCCGGAAGAGGCCGCCCTCAAACAGGGAAATGATGGTGAAGAAAATGTCCGCGAACAGGATGAAAACAAACGATGGGATCAGGATGCGCGTGTACTTCTTCCCGAAGAAGGCGCGTTTGCGGATGGAAGCGCCCATGCGGACGAGATAAAACAGCACCCCCAGGTTGAAGTACAGCAATAGCGCGGCGTTTTGCCCAAAGCTGATCCAGGCGTCTTTCGGGAAAAAGTTGCCGGTATTCGCCGCGCTGAGGATGGTATTCACCAGCAGCAGGACGATATCCACCATAAACAGGATCCGGGTCACATTCAGCATCACGCCGCCGCCAATTCCAACGCCTCCGCCCCAATTCAGGCCGGCACGGGTGCAAAAATGCTCAAAAATCTGCATCAGCGGTTCGTTCTGGCGTCCCTCAATGAAGCCGTTGTTGGCGATACAGTACAGGCTGAGGTGCAGATCGTTTTGCCTGCAGAACGCCTCCATCTCCTCCATGAACCGGAGCACGTGGGAAGGGACGCCGTCCACATAAAGCGGGAGGCCAAGCACAACCGCCTGAGCATCTTTGAGTTGGGCCAGGATGCGGGCGTGATCCGCCGGAGTCCGCAGCTTTTCACGGACCTTTTCTCCCCCGACGAAGAAACGCTGCAGGGCGAGGAAATACGCGGAGGCGCAGAATCGTTTCTTTGGACTGCAATTGACGAACACGGTTTTCATATCAGCGCCTCCAATTCCGCAAGGTCCTGAATGAACATCGCTTCGGACTGCTCAAAGCCATCGTTGATGGCGTTGCGTTGCGCCAGATAGCGGAACGTGGCCTTTTCGGCCTCTGTGATTTCACCATAGACGATCACCTTCCACAGTCTGTGCTTTCCGTATCGCAGCGTGTGGTGCATCTGTCCGCCCCGGTAGGTGCTGAACGGTGTGGAACTGCCACAGGAGCGGTCCAGCACGTTCTTCACTTCTGCGCTGTATCCGCCGTACAGGTTCTTCGTGACGATCACCATTTCATCCGCCTGTCCGATGATCCGGCACACCTGCCGCAGATTGTCCTTCATAAAGCACTCCGCCGGATGTTTGGTCCAGCAGCCGAAACAGCCCTGGCAGGGGGCGTATTTCCCGTCCGCCGCGATCACGCGATCACACTTGGCTTCCATCATGCCGTCATATTGACGGTCCAGGTCATGTAAGATCACTTTCATTGTGCTTCCTCCTGCGCAGCGATCACCGCGCCGTTCCAAGCGCGTTCCAGATGCTTCGCGATCTGAGCTTCGTCGTATTCCAAAGCGTTATTGGCGAGGATGCTCGCGTATCCATGGGCAAACAGAGCGACGGTCAAAAACACGTTCTTGGTCTTTTCCGGGTCCATCCCGAGCCCCTTCTGCATGGCGGCAAGGACGGGTTCTATTTCCTCCGAGTCGATCATGTCCAGAAGATCGTTCCCCTCCGCATAACCGGACTGAAACAGGAAGCGGAACAACTGGGGCTCCTCTACGGCGAAGCGGATGTAATTCAGGCCGATCCCCAGGATCGGGTCCTGCCCGGGCGGAACGGCCATCAGGTATTCCGTATGCATCCGGTCCACCTGAGCATAGGCGGCGCGCTTCAGGCTGTCGATCGTCGCGAAATGGTACATCACCGGCTGCGTGGAACAGCGCAGTTGCTCGGCGACCGTTCTGGCGTTGACGCTCCCGAATCCTCTTTGCCGGGCGACGTCAATGGCCGCACGCACGATCATGTCCCTTGTAACCCTCGTCTTCGGCGGCACGCTCAGGCCCTCCCACATGAACAACAAGCATTATATAACAATCATTATATATTATACTTTGTTTTTTCCGTTTGTCAAGAACCCGAATGCTTATTATGCAGAATCGCGCCCACCGGTCTGGCCGGCGGGCGCGGTTTCAACCTTCCCGTTCTATTCGGTCGGCAACAACAGGGTAAACTCCGTGAACCCGTTTTGCGACGTGGCGGTAATGCTGCCGTGATTCTTCTCCGCGAGGCCCTTGGCAATCGCGAGGCCCAGGCCGTAGCTGTTGTCCCTGTGGGCGCGGGATTCATCCACCCGGTAGAAGCGGTCGAAGATGTGCGGCAGCGCCTCCGGCGGGATCCCCTCGCCGGAATTGCTGACACGCAGCTCCAGCATCGGGTTTTCCCTCCAGCCGTGCCGCTGCGCGGATCTGATCAGGGAGACCCGCACCGTTCCGCCCGGCGCGGAATGCTTGACGGCGTTGTCGATCAGGATCGCCGTGAGTTGTTCCAGGTCCTTCCTGTTCCCCTGCGCGTCAAGGGCTTCCGGCGCATCGGTCTCCAGCGCCACCCCCCGCTCGAACGCCACGCTCTCAAAGGGAAGCGCCGCCGCCATGATCGCCTCCGCAGCGTCGTACCGCTCCCGAGGCTGCGGCACATCCGTCCCCTTGGCTTCCTCCAGATTGGAAAGCTGGAGCAGTTCGTTGACGAGCCCGGACATGCGCTCCGTCTGCTCCCGGATATAGCCCAGCCACTTGTTCTGGCCGATGGACTGCTCCAGCACGGACGCGTTCGCGTCGATGACGGTCAGCGGCGTCTTCAACTCGTGGCTGGCGTCGGCGACGAAGCGCTTCTGCATCTGCATGTTTTCCTCCACCGGCCGGACGATGACCCGCGCCAGAAGCCGCGCCATCAGCGCGAAGAGGCAGCAGGCCATGGTGAAAGCCGCCAGGGAGAGCAGCGCCGTTTCCCAGTTTTCCCTCCGCAGGGAAGCCGCGTCTAGGAACGAAACGTCGTAGCCGCTGCCGTTGCGGACGGCCTTGTATTCCCAGCCGTCCACTCGCCCGTGTCCATTTTTGTCCGCGAACGCGGCGGCGGCGATGGATGAGACGGTTTCCTCGTCCAGCTGATCGGCGCAGCCGAACCAGGCGATGACGGAGCCGTCCGCGCCCAGCGCGAGAACGCCCAGTTCGTCTTCGGAAACAGAGCGCAGCAGTTCGGACCTGTCCCTGCCGCCGCCCCGGGCATTGCCGCGCCCGCGCTCCATGCCGAACTCCGGCGGGAGCATCATCATGGCGGAATCCAGGATAGACTCCCTCTTTGAAGCCGTCTGCGCCAGCCTCAACACGTTGATCGCCAGCAGGATCGCCAGCAGCACACCCGCCGCGCTGAGCAGGATGCTCCAGAAGACCCTGCGTCTCAGGCTGGTAATCATGTGGGGACCGCCTCCAGTTCATAGCCGACGCCCCGCACCGAGCCGATGGTCGCCCCGGACTGCACGAACTTGATCTTCTTGCGCAGGAAGGAGACATAGACGTCCACGTTGTTGTATTCCGCGTCCGCGTCATAGCCCCACACCCGCTGGGTGATCTGTTCCCGGGACAGGACCTGATCCGCGTTGCGCATCAGATATTCCATCAGCTGATACTCCTTCGCGCCCAGGCGGACGGAGCGGCTGCCGTTTGCGCAGGAAAGCATGTAAGTCTGCGTATCCAGGATCAGGTCGCCGGCCTTCAGCCGGTGGTCCGCGCCGCTTCCCGCCCCACGGCGGGAGACCATGCGGATGCGCGCAAGCAGCTCCGGCATGGCGAAGGGCTTCGTGAGGTAGTCGTCCGCGCCCAGGTCCATGCCGCTCACCTTGTCGTCCAGCGTACTGCGGGCGGTGAGCAGGATCACGGGAACGTCCATCCCCTGCTTCCGGATCCTGCGCAGCACTTCCAGGCCGTCATAGACCGGCAGCATGATGTCCAGCAGCACCAGGTCATACAGCCCGGTGCAGATCATCGTATAGCCCTCGTCCCCGTCCGCCGCGCCGTCGGCGAGATAGCCCTCGCCGGTAAGCGTGCGGATCAGCGCTTCCCGCAGGCCCTCTTCGTCTTCGACGATCAGTATCTTCATATGTTTCACACGCCTCCGGCCGTTCCCTGGCGGGAGCGGTTTTCCGATCGTTTTATGTTCTTTCCTTATTGTATTATACCGCCGATTGTTGAAAAAGTGTTGAAAAAAAGATTATCATTCTTCAATGATCCGTCAATCATGCCGGTATACACTACGGCCATCGTCCGGACGGGACGGGCCGTGTTCCCCGCCTCCGGACGCGGCCAGGATTGAAAAAGCATTGAAGAAATTCCTTGAAAACTTCAATGAACCGTCAATCATCCCGGCATATACTGAAACCATCAACCGAACAGGGGGTGAGCTTCATGGCGATCACAGTCATGCGGCGATATGAAATGAAGTATCTGCTTGACGGCAGGCAGACGGGCTTTCTCCGTAGGCGGCTGGAAGGACACATGAAGATCGACGAATTCGGTCGGACCTCCATCGCGTCCCTGTATTACGACACGCCCGATTCCCGGCTGATCCGGGCCAGCATGGAAAAGCCGGCCTTCAAGGAAAAGATCCGCTTGCGTTCCTACGGCCTTGCCACAGAAGACAGCCCCGTATACCTGGAGCTGAAAAGGAAGTACGACGGCGTCGTCTACAAGCGCCGGGTGCAGTCCACCATTCCCGAGGTCGCCCGGTTCTTTGCGGGCGGGGAGCTCACGGGCGGCGACGCGCAGATCCGGAAGGAGATCGCGTACTTCCGGGATCACTACCGGACGCTCGAGCCCGCCTGCCTCGTCATCTATGACCGCGCGGCATACTTCGAGCCCGGCGGCGATCTGCGGCTGACGATCGATTACAGGCCCCGCTACCGGACGAAGGGGCTGTCACTGACGGAGTCGATGGACGGGCTCCCGCTGCTGCCGGCCGGATGGAGCATCCTGGAGATCAAGGTGCAGGGAGCCATGCCGCTCTGGCTGTCGGCGGCCCTCAGCGAGGGCAACATCTTCAAGAGCAGCTTCTCCAAGTACGGCGAGGCGTACCGGCAGGAGCTGTTGAAAGCAAAAAACAACACCGTTGAGTTCGCCGCGCCGAAACTGCTCGGCGTCGCCTGAGAGAAAGGAGAATGCAGCATGTTCGATTCGATCTATTCCTCCGCGGTCACCCCGGCTCAGTTTTTCCTGATGGCCGCCGCCGCGCTCATATCCGGGCTCATCTATTCCTGGATCATGAGCTTCCGCGTCCGCTCCACGAAGCGCTTCTTCATCGTGAGCGCGCTGATCCCCTTCGTGGTGAGCGCCGTGATCACCTTCGTAAACGGCAACATCGGCGCGGGCGTCGCCATCGGAGGCGCATTCGGGCTGATCCGCTTCCGCTCCGCCCAGGGCAGCGCGGACGAGATCGCCTCGATCCTGGTGGCCATGGGTTCCGGCATCGCCTTCGGCATGGGCTATGTCGCCTACGGCGTCATCATCCTGCTGGGCGTGGGCAGCCTGTTCCTGCTGCTGAGCCGCGCGAACATCTTCGAGCATAAGAACATGGCGACCGACCGGCTTCTGCGCATCACCATCCCGGAAACGCTGGAATACAGCGGCGCGTTTGACGACGCATTCTCCCGCTATCTGAAAAAGGCGGAGAGCAGCGGCGTAAAGACCACCGGCATGGGCAGCATGTTCCGCCTGTCCTATATCATTCAGATGAGGGACCCGGCAGAGGAAAAGGCGTTTATCGACGAACTTCGCACCAGAAACGGGAACCTGGAAATCTCGATCCTGCCCTGTACAGAACAGCAAAATCAGCTATAATAGAAAGCGAGGAAACAACCATGAAGAAGCGAATTATGACCATCTGCACCGCAACGATCCTGACGACGGCAATTTTCCTGAGCATCTGCGGCATTGCCGGCAGCGCCGGAAGCGCCGCCGCAGCCACAGACAAGGCTGCCTCGGTCACCACGGAAAGCGAATTGTTCTCAAAGCGCGACCTTACCCAAACGGCCGACCTGAGCGAGGCGACAACCGTCGACGTGTCCGACGGCGGGACGGTGAAGATCACCGAAGCCGGCGTCTATGTGCTGACCGGCAGCGCGAAGAACGCCTGCGTGGTGGTGGACGCCGGAGACGACGACAAGGTCCAGCTCGTGCTGGACAACGTGAGTATCGCCAACGACAGCCAGCCCTGCATCCTGGTCGAGAACGCCGACAAGGTGTTCCTGACCTCCGCCGAGGGCAGCGCGAACAGTCTGACCGTCAGCGGCAAATTCACCGGGGACGAGGACGCCGCGGTCTACTCCCGGGACGACCTGGTGCTGAACGGCCTCGGCGCGGTGACGATCAGCTCGGCGAAGGACGGCGTCCGCTCGGGCGACGATTTGAAGCTCACCGGCGGCACATGGACCATGACCGCTTCCGGCAGCGCGCTGAAGGCGCACGACGGCATCTACGCATACGACGGCACATACGCCGTCACGGCCGGCAGCGACGGCCTCCACGCCGAGGACAACGACGACGATACCGCCGGAAGCATCGTGATCGACGGCGGCAGTTTCACCATCAAGGCCAGCGACGACGGCATTCACGCCACGACCAGCGTGACCGTGAACGGCGGAAGCATCGCCATCACCGCCGCGGAGGGCATTGAAGCGACGCAGGTCATCATCAACGACGGCACCGTCAGCATCAAGGCCACGGACGACGGCATCAACGCAGGCAGGAAGTCCGCTTCCCTGAGCGTGAAGATCGAGATCAACGGCGGCGAGATCGCCATCTCCATGGGCGCCGGCGACACCGACGCGGTGGACTCCAACGGCGATCTGATCATCTCCGGCGGCACGATAAACATCACCGCTCAGTCCCCCTTCGACTACGACGGCACATGCACACACACCGGCGGCACGATCGTCGTCAACGGGAAGCAGACCGACACCATCACCAACCAGATGATGGGCGGCGGCATGCGGGGCGGCCAGATGGGCGGCCAGAAGGGCGGCCAGTCCGGCGGCTATGGCGGAAGGCGGCGCTGATTTCCGGGGGAAAAGCCAGTCGATGCCAACGCTGCAAAAGGAACATAAGCCTGACTGCGCAAACGCGAATATCAGGGGCCCCACGCCATGCGTGGGGCCCTTTTTATGTTTCTTTTCGAGGGGGACAGAACAAACAGGAAAAATGGATAGCGGCATCCCTTTGCCCTGCGGAGCTCTCCGCCTTCTCCGAAGCCTCCAATGCCCGGCAAGCGCTGGTAGACGATGTGCCCGTTCCTTCCTGTCGGACGACGCGGGTCGCGTTTCCCCGCGCGACAATCGCAGAATATGATCCGCCTTCACGGGGAGCGTCCCGCCGTCTTTCGCGCGCCGCGTGCGCACATCCTCATGCCCGGATCTCACGCCGGGCCTGATGGTACGGCATCTGC
>JAEEGL015245028.1_pt1 | contig 29006 bp, 29 predicted proteins | sample 9134231 | NCBI WGS metagenome assembly JAEEGL01 (sample SAMN16246548, study PRJNA631951) | gut metagenome | biome: gut microbiome; feature: rumen; material: fiber-attached | host: Bos | place: Iran: Karaj | collected 2018-10 | reverse complement strand
CTTCGCGGCGCATCGTCTCGATGAGAATCGAGAGGTGCATTTCGCCGCGGCCCGCAACTTTAAAGCTGTCGGTGGTCTCGCCGTCCTCGACGCGGAGGGAGACGTCCTTCAGGGTTTCCTTGTAGAGACGCTCCCGGATCTGGCGGGAGGTGACGAACTTGCCTTCACGGCCGGCGAACGGGCTGTCGTTGACGGAGAACGTCATTTCGAGCGTCGGCTCGGAGACCTTCACGAATTCGAGCGGCGTTGGATCGAGCGGGGAAGTGATGGTATCGCCGATCGTGATATCCGAAGCGCCCGAGAAGCAGACGATGTCGCCCATCATCGCCTCGGTGACGGGCTTGCGGGTCAGACCGTCGATCGTGAAGAGGGAGACGATCTTGGTCTTCTTCGGCGGCGCGTCCGGTGTGTGGTAGTTGACGATCACGGCTTCTTCGCCCTGACGGATGACACCGCGTTCGATCCGTCCGATCCCGATGCGTCCGACATAATCGTTATAGTCGATGGAAGAGACGAGGAGCTGCAGCGGCGCGTCGGCATCGCCTTCGGGTGCCGGAATGTGTTCGAGGATCGTGTCAAAGAGCGGATCGAGGTTCTCTCCCATTTCATAAGGCGAGAGGGAAGCCTTGCCCGTGCGTCCGGAGCAGAAGAGCACCGGGGAATCGAGCTGTTCGTCGGTCGCGTCGAGATCGAGCAGGAGTTCAAGGACCTCATCCGGCACCTCGTCGAGACGGGCGTCGGGACGGTCGATCTTGTTCACGACGACGATGATCCGGTGTCCGAGCTCCATCGCCTTGCCGAGCACGAAGCGCGTCTGGGGCATGGGACCTTCCGCCGCATCCACGAGGAGGATGACGCCGTTCACCATTTTCAGGATGCGCTCCACTTCGCCGCCGAAATCCGCGTGGCCGGGGGTATCGACGATATTGATCTTCACGCCGTTCCGGACGACGGAGGTGTTCTTTGCAAGGATGGTGATGCCGCGTTCCCGTTCTAGATCGCCGGAGTCCATGACGCGCTCCCGGACGACCTGATTCTCATGATAGGTATCGCATTGCTTGAGCATCTGATCGACCAGCGTGGTCTTGCCGTGGTCGACGTGCGCGATGATCGCAACATTGCGGAGGTCTTCTCTGATCAAAACAAACAACCCGTCTTTCCCGCTGCGGGAAATTCCTTTCCAATCCGTTTCATATCTTTCTTTGTATTCAACCCTTGAATTATAGCATATTTTCGCCGCAAAAAAAAGAAGAACGGCCGAAAAAATCAAATTTCAGCGATTTGCGAAAAAACGCAGCCCGCCGCGATTCAATTTTTGTCAGCCGTTTCTTCCGCACTCCAGAATTCGTCGAGAATATGGGAGAGGGATATGAGGTCGCCCGTGTATTTCATGTGCCGCCAATGCTTCGGGAAGAGGGATTTCATCCGCGGATCGCCGAGCCGGTCATCGCAGAGCACGATCACGCCGCGGTCCGTCTCCGAGCGGATGACGCGCCCTGCCGCCTGCTGGACCTTGTTCATCCCGGGGCAGAGGTAGGCGAACTCGAAGCCGCGCTCCGTCTTGTCGTCGTAGTAGGCGGACATGAGGTTGCGCTCCGGAGAGAGCTGGGGCATTCCCGTGCCGAAGACGATCACCCCGATGAGGCTTTCACCGGCGAGGTCGATGCCTTCGGAAAACATCCCGCCGAGGACGCAGAATCCGACGACGGACCCGTGACCGTCCTCCCGGAAGACCTTGATGAACCGCTCGCGTTCCCGGAAGCTCATGCCGGGCTTCTGCATCACGATCGCGCAGTCCGGGCTGAGATTGGCAAACGCACGGCATACCCGTTTCATATACTCGTAGGAGGGGAAGTAGACGATGTAATTGCCGGCGCGCGCCGAAATGGTTTCATAGATGACTTCGGCACAGTCCATCGCGGTGCTTTTGCGGTCGGTGAAGCGCGTGCTGATCGAATCGTATGAGACGAGGCAGAGATTGTCCTGTTCATACGGCGAATCGAGCTCGAGCAGTTCGGCCGCGTCCATGCCGCAGAGCTCGCGGAAATACGACATCGGGGAGAGCGTCGCCGAAAAGAGAATCGACGATTTTGCCGCGCGGAGCATCGCCTCGCAGATCCCCGAAGGATCGAGGCAGAGGATCTCGCATTCGACCCGATCGTTCTCCCGGTGCGCGAAGAAGCGGAATTTCTCGTCGAAAAACGAGGATGCAAAGAGAATTGCGGACAGCGTGTCGGCGAAGGGATGCAGCAGATCCCCGGCCTCGTCGTCATCCCGTCCGATCTGACGGATCGCGCGGAGCAGATTTCCCGCCGTCCGCACCAGACCGTCCGGAACACGGGACGCCTGGCAGTACGCGCCGGAGACATCGCCGTCTGGGGTGACGTGGACGTATTCGCTCTCGTCGCACATGGCCCGGATCTCCCCGAGCGCCTGACGGAAGTCTTCCATGAGCGCGCCGAGTTCGGGATACTCCGAGAGGGAATTCTCGTACGTCTCGGTCAGCTTCCCGAACCAGTCCATCGGCAAAGCGGCGGAATACGTGGTGCGCGCGCGGTCCGGGATGTTATGCGCTTCGTCGAAGAGGAAGGCATACCGTTCGGCGTTTCCGGGATTTCGGAAGTACCGTCTGAAACGGACGTTGTCGTCGAGCGCGTAATTGTAGTCGCAGACGATGATCATGCAGAGTTCCGAAAGATCGAGAGAGAGCTCATGCGGGCAGACCCTGTATTTTTCCGCCGCCCCGATCAGACGCGGGAGGGTATAGACCGTGTCCTCTTCGGAGAGCAGTTCGCTGAGGGCTGCCAGTTCCCGTTCGCGGTACGGCCGGTAGGTGAGCCCGAAATCCTCGGTGATCGAATCCATCCGTTCACACACGCGGCAGTTCATGCGGAAGGGAAGTTCCTTCCTCTCTTTTTTGAGCGGACAGACGGCCTCCTTCGCCGAAATATTCACAACTCTGAGATGCGGCGCAAAGGAGGCGATCCGGCGTGCGGCGTCGAGGGCAGCCTGCCCCGTGACATTCTTCGCCGTGAAATAGAAGACCTTGTCGAGCGTGCCCTCTCCGAGCACCTTGACGGCAGGGAACAGCGCGGAGATCGTCTTCCCGATGCCCGTCGGCGCGGAAACCATGAGATCGCGTCCCGTCTTCATCGCGCGGTAAGCAGCCTGAATGAACGTGCGCTGCCCGTCGCGGATCGAGGTGTATGGGAAGGGCAGATCCCGTGCTTCGTCGGCAAAGACGGTGAACCGTTCCGCAAAGACCTTGAGAAACGGCGCAGCGCGATCGAGAAGGGTATGAAAGAGCTTTTCGAGGACCGGACGGGTGAACACCGCGGCAAAGGAGACGGTCTCTCCGTTGGAGCGCTTGCGGGTCGTGAGCTTGAGCTTCACGGCTTCGGCACCGCGGTCCTCGGCAAAGAGGAAGGCATAGACGGCGCATTGCGCGAAGTGCGCGGGATCCGCAAAGGGATTCGGCGTCCGGGGCATCGAGGCAACTGTCTTGATCTCTTCCACGGTATGAAGGGCGCCGTCGAAGGATATAATATCCGCGTATCCGCCGACGAGGACCGGGATCTCATCGACATGAACTTCTTGGGAAAGCGGGACTTCGGTCTGCGTCCCTTCGAGGAGCGAGGCATCCGTTTCCGCGGTATGATGCGATTCCGTCCCGCGCGCGGCAGGATCGTGGCGTTGTTCCTCGGGATCGTCCGGAAGATCGCGCACGTCGGCAATGCGGGTGAAGCCGAGGCGCTCCATCAGCGCGCGCGCGTTTTCCCGCTGATAGGCATATCGCGCAAGCTCCGTGACGTCGATATGGATCCGTCCGGATTCCTTTTCGTATCGCATGTTCTCCCTCCTTTCCCGTTTGATTCCGAAAACTCAGTCTCTCGGCTTTTCCTCTCTTTCGAGGATCATCCGGTGAACGGTCCGCGGCTCACCGAGCTTGATGCTCATTTCCGCGCCGTCGAACCGGAAGCCGTACCGCTCATAGAACGAGATCGCGCGCTCGTTTCCGTTGAGGACCCACAGGGCGATCCGCGGTTGATCCGCGACTGCTTTTGCGGCGGCATTCATCAGGGCATAACCGACGCCGCGTCCCCAGTATTCCGGCAGGACATAGAGCGCGTCGAGCTCGGCCGTGTCGGTCAGATCGTCCCCGCGGTACGCACCGAATGCCGCAAAACCGATCACTTGCTCCCCCACCTTCGCGACCAGCGTCCCGTCCCGCACGGCCATCGCGAGCTTCTCGCACCGTTCGGAAAACGCCGGATGATGGAGATAGGAGTCCGGGATCAGCCCGGCATAAGCGGCCTGCCAAGTCTTCCAATGGACAATCGCTTTTCCGCGGGCGTCTTCATCGGTCACAACGGGTGAAATGGTGATCTCCATGAATGCGTGCCTCCTGTTCGCTGGTGTATGGCCCATTATATCACATCCGGCAAGAAAAATCAACTGCCGCAAAACGGGGCATCAAGCGCAGAAATTTCTTGCATTTTGTCGCCAAGCGTGCTATAATGTCATCGATGAAGTTTTCCGAGGTGTCAATATGGTTCTCAATCAGAAAGAAACGACCGTCGCCTATCGCTGTCCGGAATGCGGCGCAACCGTGATGAGCCTTGTGGGCATCTTTACGCTCACGGCGGACATGATCCGGCTCAAATGCCCCTGCGGACAGAGCGAGCTCGAAATCGTCTACACGAAGGACAAGAAAGTGCGGCTGAACGTGCCGTGTTTCCTGTGCCCGACGCCCCACAGCTATCTCATCTCCTCGGGAATGTTTTTTGAAAAGGAGCTCTTTGCGCTTCCGTGCAGCTATTCCGGCGTCGACGTGTGCTTCATCGGGAAAAAAGACCGCGTGCAGAAGGCGCTCAAGCAATCCGAAGAAGAACTCATGGAACTGCTCGGCGAGACTTCTTTCGAGGAGCTCGCGGAGCACCGCGGGGAGAACGGCGAGCTGACCGATCCGCAGGTGCTCGATATCATCCTCTACGTCGTGCGCGATCTGGCGGACGAAGGGAAGATCCTGTGCAGCTGTCCGGACGGCGGGGACTATACCGTCGACATCGGGGACGAAGAGGTCTCGGTCCGGTGCAGGCAGTGCGGCGACCATCTTGAACTCCCGATCGCCAGCCTCACCGCCGCAACGGATTTTCTCGGGGCAGAATCGCTCGACCTTCGCCCGAAGGACTGAGCCTCACCAATCCACGCGGGGAAGCATATCATGATACAGGACGGCGGGGAACCGGGTATAACCGATCCCTCCCGTTCCGAACATCGCCGGAAGGCACGGAGGTTTATCATGAGCTGCTTCTGCAACCTGTTCGACAACGATACCATTATCTGGATCATCGTCATCATTCTCCTGCTCGTCCTCCTCGGGAACTGAGCGGAAAAAGCAATCAGGCGGGCCTTTCAAAGGGTCCGCCCGTTTTTGTGTTTCAGTTTTATCCCCGATCCCGCCCTCGCGATGAACGTCAATGTCCGGTTGTAAGAATAACGGTGAGGCGTGCACATGTAAGATTGCTGAGCATATTCGTGCATACGGGACTCGAACCCGAGCGGCTCCGCGCTCTTTCCACCTATAATGACTCCGGAGAGTCGCGCGTCTCATTCTCAAACGCTGAGGCGACACTCGCCCGCTCACGCTACACACGGTGAGATCAGAGGAGATCGGTCGACCAGTTCGCCGCCTGGATCGCGGTGTCCGTTTCACGCAGAGCTTTCGACAGATCGTCGACGGTTTTCTGCATCTCGCGCACGGGCACGGTGCTCTTCACGATGATCTCCGTACCCCGGCTCCGCATGGCCGTGGAACTGGCAGCGGAGAGGAAATGGCGGAGAACACGGATGCGCTTGGTGAGACAATCCCGCTTGGCGATGAGCGCGGTGAGAGTTTTCCCGTCGATCGTCGTCTGGGCGTTCGTGAGATTGATCCGCGTGATGAGGTCCTCGAGGGAGGTCGAGAGCGTTGTGAGCTCGGCGAGCAGGACAACGGGATCCTCCGCGGGTTCCTCGCCGTCCTGAACCAGCGCGTTGCTCTGGAGACGGTCCTCGAGCTGATCGATGCGTTTCTGTAAATCGGCTCTCTCGATGAGAGCTTCAGCCAGTTTCATGAGATTCCGTCCTTTTCGGATAATTGAATGCGCCGCACTTCGCCGTCTTCATAGAGGATTGCGCCGTGTGGCGTATTGTTCTTCGGGATCGAAACGGAGCCCGGATTGAGAAAGCGGACGCCGCTTTCGACGTAATCGTGCGGGATGTGCGTGTGCCCGGTGAAATAATACGATCCGCCGGGCATCTTCGGGATCTCGCGGTGACCGTGGGAGAGGTAGAGCGCGCGTTCTCCGTCAAAAATCACGCCGTAATCGGCCGAGACCGGAAAATCGAGCACCATGTCGTCGACCTCCGCTTCGCAGTTGCCGCGCACGGCGAGGATCTCTGCGGCGAAGGGGGCCAACATGGCAATGACGGCCTTCGGATCATAACCGTCGGGCAGATCGTTGCGAGGTCCGTGATACAGGATGTCGCCGAGCAGCACGAGCCGTGAAGCGCCGGAGGCCCGGTATGCATCGAGCATCCGGGCACACCAGAGCGCCGACCCGTGCAGATCGGACGCGATAAAGAGCTTCATTTATTTGAGGTTGTACTTCTCGAGCTTCTCTCTCAGGAAGTTCACGGCAAGCGCGATGTCCTTTTCGGGCTGACCGCCGACTTCGCGTTCGATGGTGAGGAAGCCGTTGAAGCCGGGCGCTGCGAGGGCGGGGAGGTACACGTCAAAGTTGACGTCGCCGTCGCCGAGGGGCAGTTCGAGATACTTGTGGCCCATTTCGAGGAGCGCCTGATGTTCCTTCGCTTCTTCGCCGATCTCGAGAGCTTCGTCGACCTTCTTCTTCAGCATGATGCCGTCCTTCGCATGGGTGTGAACGACGTACTTGCCGAGATACTTCAGGGCGTTCTCCGGTCTGTCATCCACGCACATAACGAGGTTGGCGGGGTCGAAGTTGACGCGAACGCCGCCAGCGCCGAGAGAATCGAGGAATTCGCCGAGGAGCTTGCCCGGTTCCGGACCGGTCTCGACCGCGAAGGCTGCTTCGACGGAGTCCGCGTATTCCGCAAGCTCGCGGCAGGCGATCCGCATGGTTTCGCGGGTTTCGTTTTCTTCGTCCGGAACGGTGCCAATGTGGGTCGTGACGACGTTGCATTCGAGCTTCTTCGCAAGATCGAGGACTCTCTTCGACTTTTCGACGTAGATCTTATTGTCCTCTGCGTTCATGAAGCCGTGGCCGAAGTCGCCGCAAAGCGCGGAGAACACCAGGCCGTTCGACTTGACGATGTCGAGCGTTTCGCGGATCTTGTCGGGGGTCATGTTTTCAGGCGCGAGCTCGCCGTAGGTCGCGTATGCCTGAATACCTTCGATCCCGAGCTCAGCGGCCTTTTCCACGCCTGCGCGGAAGCCGAGACGGAACGATTCTACCATTGCGCCGATTTTCATGTTGATTCCTCCTGAAAGGTAAAATTATGATTGACTTGTTTTCTTGACCTTCTGCATCCGAACGTCGTCTCCCGAGAATTGAAGAGGTTGGAATTCGCCGAAGACGCGGGACATGATGCGGTCCTCGTAGCGGGAACGGAGTTCGGTCCCGCGGAGGTTGGTGCTGATGATGGTCGGACGGTGCCGGATGAGACGCTGATTGAGAAGGTAATAGAGACAGGAGATGCTGAACCGGTTCGTGATCTCCGTGCCGAGGTCGTCGATGATCAAGAGATCGCAGTCGATGAAGCGGTCGATGTCGTCGCCTTCGTCCGAGGCGGAATAGCTGTTCGTGTGGAATCGGCGCGCCTCGTATTCTGCCAAAAGCCCCTGCGCGCATTCATACACGACGTAGAAGCCGCGCTCGATCACGCGTCTTGCCACAGCGGACGAGAGATGGGTCTTCCCGAGTCCCGTCGCGCCGACCAGGATGACATTGGGTGAGGAAGCGGGATCGAAGCCTTCCGCGAAGTCTTTGAGGATTTTGACATTATTCTCCATCCCTATTCTATCATTTTTTTCGTAATAGTCAAGACAAAACGTGTCAAAAGTCTGATTTTTCGTCAGGGAATAGAGCCCGGAGCTTTCGAGATAATTCTGCACGATCTCCTGTTTCAGGCAGTCGCAGATATCGATCCCGACGTAGCCCGTATCGGAGCATTTCTCACAGGAATAACGGATATTGCAGTAGTCCGGCGCGTAGCCGTGCTCGATGAGGACCTGACGGCGGCGTTCGGCGATTTTCTCATATTCCTGCCGGATCGCCTCGATTTCCGCTTTCGCGTCCCCTCCGCCGAAGGATGCCGCGACGATCTTCGGCCCGGTCTTCTGCAGCTCCCGGTCGATTTCGGCGAATTCCGGTACGGCCTCAGCCACCTCCGTGATGCGTCTTTCATAAGCGGCGATGCTTTCGGCACGGCGGGATTCGATGGTCTCCTTTGCGCGGCGGATGCTTTCGCTCTTCGTCATTTCGGCTCCTCTCCGGACGCGCCGTTTTTGGCGTTCTTGTCCATCATGCTGTAGGAACGGCGGAGCGCGGCCTCGAAGAATTCATCGGTATCGAAGCTCGATCCGTCGGGGCGCTTTTCGGCGTTCTTTTTCCGTGTGTCTTCCGCGGCGTCGACTTCCTCGGGCGTTTTGTAGCCAGCGGCAAACCAGTTTTCGAGGACGGCGTTGGCGTAATCCATACTCGCTTTTCCCGTGCGCGTGACGGTGACCTCGTAGGCTTTCGCGATCATGTCGCGGGAGAACTGGAAGTGATTGGCCCAGCGGTCGATCATTTCGCGCTCCTTTTTGATGAACGAGCGGGATCCCGTCCCGAAGGTCTCGCGCACGAAGGTTTCGAGGTTCATCCTCGCTTCCCGCTGCGCGAGCTCTGCTTCCAGCGCGCCGTAGGTCGAGATGTCCCGATCGAAGAACTCGACGGCCATCTTTTCGATGTAGCGGATCGAGGTCTTGTGGATCGACGCGGCATGAGAGCAGAGGAGCAGGATGTAATCCGGCGTCAGGCGGAGATGATCGAGCAGGCCGACGATGATCGAGGTTTCCGCGGTGTTGAAGATATGGCCGAGGATCTGCTGGCAGGAATCGATGAGCTCTTTACAGCCTTCGGTCTTCCCGACGGTTTCGGAAAGCTCGTCCGCCGTATATGTCGGGAGCGTCTGACGGAGCAGGATCTTTTTTTTCGTCGCGGGCTTCTGAGCGACTTCGCCGGTCAAGGTCAGCTGCTCGCTTTTCGGAGGCGGGTCAACGGGCTGTTCCGTGTCGGTGAGGAGGACGCCCGCTTTCTTCCATGCTTCGATCGCGCGCAGGAAGGCTTTCTCGGTGAGATCGAGGGCGGCAGCCCGTTCTGCGAGGTCGAATTCGGGCTCTGCGAACACGGACAGGAGGACCTTCCACTCATCCTTCGATGCGGACGAGAGTCTTTCTTTGACCGCTTCCGCTGGAAGAGAAAGGATCTGATTTCGGTAAACAGGGGTGATTTTCATAGTCATTCCCAATCGATCATGAATGATGACGCGCTTTGACGGAGGCGAGATACTCCTCGGCGGCCTCGTCCGAAGCAAAGGCGTTGAGCGCGCTGTCCGCTGTGATCCCGACTTCGAGAAGATGGTACCCCGCAGCGGCGATCATCGCGGCATTGTCCCCGCACAGTCCGAGAGACGGGACGCAGAAGGAGACGTTCCTCCGGCGGCAGGTCTCCGAAACGGCGCGGCGCAGGTGAGAATTCGCTGCGACCCCGCCCGCCAGCACGAGCGTCTTGATCCCGGTGTCGCGGAGAGCCAGGGAGAGCTTTTTCGAGATCCCGTCGCAAACGGTCTTTGTGAAGGATCCGGCAATCGCGCGGCGGACCTCCTCCCCGAGATCGTCGGTTTTCCGTTTCTGCTTTTCGTTGTGAATCGTGTTGATCACGGCGGTTTTCAATCCGCTGAAGGAAAAATCAAAGGAATCGTCGCCGACGGCCGGAGAGGGGAAGGGAAACGAGAGCTTGTCGGGATCCGGATCGGCAAAGTACGCTGCGGCCAGTTTGTCCATCGCCGCTCCGCCGGGATAGGGAAGCCCCATCACGCGCCCGACCTTGTCGAATGCTTCGCCGCACGCATCGTCACGGGACGCGCCGATCTCCTCAAAGGTCGTGTAATCCGGTACGCGGTAAAGGGAAGTATGTCCGCCGGAAACAACCAATGCGAGGTACGGAGGCGCGAGCTCCTCGTGTTCGATGTACGCCGCCGCGACGTGTCCCTCGATGTGATTGACCGGAACGAGCGGAACTCCCAGCGACACGGCGAGGGATTTGGCAAAGCTGACGCCGACGAGGAGGGAACCGATTAGCCCCGGCGCGAAGGTCACGGCGACTGCGTCGATCTCGCAGAGCTCGATGCCTGCTTCCCGGACCGCCTCGCGCGCGACGTTCGTGACCGCTTCGCAGTGAGCGCGGCTTGCGATTTCAGGGACAACGCCGCCGTAAAGCGCATGGATGGCGATCTGCGAAGAAATGATGTTGGAAAGGACCGTGAACCGTCCGTCCTCCGCTTTCACGACGGCGGCAGAGGTTTCGTCACAGGAGCTTTCGATAGCAAAAAGAATCATAGATGTCCTTGCTCTGCCGGGATGAGCGACTTTTTCATGAGAATCGCATCCTCCCGGGGCTTGATGTAGTAACTGCGGCGGATCCCGATTTCGGAAAATCCGTTTTTGCGGTACAAGGCGCGTGCCGGCGTGTTTGAAGCGCGCACTTCGAGATAAACATCGGATACGCCGCGGCCGGATGCGTCGTTGAGCATTTCGGAAAGAAGGCGCTGCCCGACGCCGATGTGCCTCGATGCGGGGGCTGTGGCGATATTGAGGATCTCCGCTTCCTCGCCGATCGCAAGCAGACAAGCGAACCCGACGAGCGCACCGTCACGCTGTGCCGAAAAGATCGTGATGTTCCCGGAAGCAAACGCTTCGTGGAAGCTCTCTTCGGACCACGGACAGGTGAAGGAGGCGTTCTCGATCGCAAGGATCGCGTCGAGCTGATCTTCCCGCGCGCAGGCGATTTCGATCTCACCAGACATAATCGTCGAGGAGATCGCCGATCATCACGGAGCGCTTGGTCGTGCGGTCATAGAGGAATTTTCCTTCGGGGAATTCACCGTAGGTGAGATTGTAGTAAATATAGGGGTATTTTTCCTTGGACCAGAATTTCAGCTCGTACGTTTTGAGCGAACCGACGAGGGGCCATTCCGCGTATTCACCGTTTTCGTAGAGATCGATGAGCTTGGCGATGATGTCGGCATCCTCGACGGTCGAGATCGCGTGCGTGACTTCCTCGTTGATGCAGACAAAGACCTTTGACGGTGCCATTTCGGAAAGCGTCGGCAGGGTGATCTTTTCGTTGTAAAAAACAGTCGTTGCCGTGCCGGCGTACGCTTCCGTCAGCCATTCCTTCGGATCGAGGCCGACGATCTCGTAAAGTACGATGTCGGCCTTGCCGTAGTATGCGAATTCCTCCCCGACCGATGCGGGCTCATAGTTCAGCGGCGCGGCGTTGTAGGCGAGGTGCTTGGCCTTGTTGATCATCTGTCCGTTTGCATAAGTGAGATTCACGAGCCGCGCGGAGCAGGAAGAGAGGAGCAGGGTGAGGGCGGCGAGAAGAACGGCGGCCGCCTGCCGGATGGGATGATTCATAAAACGGATTGTCCTCCAATATAATACGGATGGCTTCAATAACCGAACGCGCCGGAGAGGGAGTCGTCGTTTTCGATCCACTCGGAGACGTCGATCTCACGATATTCCTCAGCCGTGTCGCGGATAAAGACCTTCGAGATGCCCGCGTTGATGATGAGCTTCTTGCACATCATGCAGGAGTTGGTATTCGGCTGGATCTCGCCGGTCGCAGGGCTGGTGCAGCACATGTACAGAGACGCGCCGAGCATGTTTTCGCGGGCGGCTGCGATGATGGCGTTGGCTTCGCTGTGGACCGACCGGCAGAGCTCGTAGCGTTCTCCGCGCGGGATCTTGAGCTTTTCGCGGTAGCAGGACCCGATGTCGGTACAGTTGGCACGGCCGCGGGGAGATCCGTTGTAGCCGGTCGAAATGATGACGTCGTTCTTGACGATGATCGCGCCGAAGCGCCGGCGGAGACAGGTGCTCCGTTCGGAGACTGTCTGGGCGATGTCGAGATAGTAATTGTGTTTGCTGACGCGTTCCATAGGCGCCCCCGTAGGTGTTTTTTCCATTATACACCACCGAATATGAAAAAATCAAGACGTCGGCGCATGCACAATGCGAAAATTTCGCAATTCGCAGACCTTTGGGAGGAAGAATCCTTGAAAAAAGGCAGTATCTTTCTGAAAAATGCGCTCACCCTATCCGTTGTCAGCGTTCTGATGCGCGGGCTGGCGGTGAGCTTCCATGCGTATGTCAACCGCAAGATCGGCCCGGAGAGCATGGGGCTATTCACCCTCGTCATGAGCGTCTATGCCTTCGCCGTCACCCTCGCCCTCTCCTCCGTCAATCTCGGCGCGGTCCGGCTGACATCCGAACGGGCGGCGAAGCTCGAAGAAGCCCGCGCGGATGCGGCATCCTGGCGGTCGGCGATGCGGCGTGTGATCCGTGCAGTGTCGCTGTACAGCCTCTTCTTCGGCACCGCAAGCGGCGCGCTCCTGTTCTGCACCTCCAAGCTCATCGCCGCGCGGCTTCTCGGGGACATGCGGACCGTCTCCTCGCTTCGCGTGCTCGCCCTGAGTCTTCCGGCGATCTCCCTCTCCTCCGCACTCTCCGGGTATTTCACGGGCCTCAGGAAAGCTGGGAAGAATGCGGTTGCCTCGATTACAGAGCAGCTTGTGAAGATCGCCGTGACTTCGACCGCGCTCATGTTCGTCGTGCCGGACAACGTCGAGTCCGCCTGTCTCGCAGTTGTCGGCGGATCCGCTCTGGCTGAAGCGTGGACTCTGATTTTGCATCTCTTTCTGTATCTGACCGATTCCAAGCGTCCGGGCGGCGTCAAAGCGGGGAAGACGGCGATGAAGACGAACGCGACCTTCTCCGAATGCGTGGGGATCGCGCTCCCGGCGGCAGTCGGTGCATACGCGCGTCAGGGACTGACGACCCTCGAACACCTTGCGATCCCGAAGGGGCTCATCAAAAGCGGCCTGACGCAGGAGACGGCGCTGTCCCAATACGGCCTGCTTCAGGGGATCGCGTTCCCGCTTGTTATGTTTCCCTATGCCGTGATCCACTCGTTCACCTCGCTTCTTGTCCCGGAAATGGCGGAGTGTCACGCCCTCGGAGACACGGAGAGGATGCGGGCAATGACAAGGCGGGTATATCGGTATTCCGCGCTCTTTTCCGTTGCGGCTTGCGGCGTGTTCGTCAACTATGCCCGCGAGCTCGGCATGATGATCTACGATTCCGGGGATGCAGCCCGGTACACGCTCCTCCTCGGTGCGCTCGTGCCGTTCATGTATCTCGACACCGCGGTCGACGCGCTCCTGAAAGGGATGGGAGAGCAGGTCTATTCGATGAAGGTGAACATCGCAGATGCCGCGAGCGGGCTGATCCTTGTGATCCTCTTGACGCCCATGATGGGGATCTACGGGTATCTGTTGACGATCTGGCTCTGTGAGGTCGGCAATCTTGCGGCGAGCATCCACCGGCTGGGCCGTGTGACGGGCGTCGGGATCCGGGATGCGCTGCCGTACTATGTCCGCCCGCTCGGCGCCGCCGCTGTACTTTCCGTAGCACATCTGATCCTGCTCGACACGATCCCGCCCCTCGTCTCGATGATCGCTTTCCTCGCCCTCTACGCGCTCCTCACACTCGGTCTCCCGGAGAAAAGGATCTCCACGGATCGTCTGAGAAACAGAGAACCCGCGGCGTGATGACCGCGGGCTTTTCCGTGAACGGTTTATCCTTCGAGGATATGATCCGTGATGCAGTCGTACCAGTGGACAAAAGTCTGGCCGTTTACCGTCAGCCGTTCGTTCTCGGGAAGCGCTTCCGTCCACGGTTTTCCATAGCGTTCGATTTCCCAGTCGTCCGCGTTGAAGCGTCTCCACAGGACGGTCCTGCCGCTCTTGTCAAGATAGTGCTCGCAGAGCATGGCGCCGTGATAGAACTGAATATCGATCAGTCGCACGGTGTTGTATGTTTTTCCCGCAACGGTAACGGTGAAACGTCCGACGATATCGGAGACATCGTTTTTGCTTTCATGGACGAGCTGGCTGCCTTTCTGAACAATGATCCCCTCACTTTTCCGCTCAACGGGGAAACCGCAGTTGTTCTCGCCGATACCGTAAGCATCCCCGAATTCCCCGTCCAGAAACGTGACGATTTTGCGGCAGCCGTTTACAACACTTTCACCGCCGAGGTAGCGGCATCTCGTTTCAGTGAGCTGCGCATAGATCCGCTGTTCTTCTGTGACGTGGTCTTCCTGATACCGCGACACGATCTCCACGCCTTCAATCCCGTGGATCACAATTCTTCCGATCACCTTCAGATCATATTGCCCGGAGAGCTTTTTCCCGGGTAAGTCATACATGGCAAAGGAAGCGGTTTCGTTCTCGGCAGGAACAATGAACATACCGGGCAGCTCGCGGTGCGTAACGGCAAACGGCGCCTCGTTCTGCGGCTGGATCGTGTATTCGGGCATGATTTCCGGAAATCTTTTCATCGATTTTTCTCCTTTCGGTTGCCGATTGTACGGGTATTTCTCCTTAAACTTTTCTTTTGCGTAGTGCAGACGGCTCTTGACGGTCCCGAGCGGAATACCGAGCCTCTTGGCGATTTGATCCTGCGGCAGCTCCCGGAAATAGGAAAGATACAGGATTTGCTTCTCTTTGTCGCCGAGAAGTGCAAGGGTTTCGCGGACTACCGATGTCGTGGTGATTCCCCTTGCGCCGACCAGCAGAACCGATTCATTCAGTTCCTCGATCGGGATTTCAAGATTTCTCGCCTTTTCTCGGAAATAATCGCTGCACTTATGACGCGCGATGCCAAGAAGCCATGATTGGAAGAGGCTTCCGTCGTGCAGACCGTCGAATCCCATGAACGCCGCGAGACAGACTTCCTGCAGGACATCGTCGGCATCGTGTGGATTTCCGATCCGATATCGGACGAAACGTTCGAGAGCCGGCATCTCGTTTGCAAGCAGTTCCTCAAACTCAGTCATGCGTCTCACCTCGCTTTTGATTCGATTCTGAAACCGGTTTCACTCATATAGTCGGAGAAAAAGGGCAAAAGGTTCAATATGTACGAAAATTATTCTGAAAAACCGAAAAGTTCTCATCCTCCTGTAACGCGAAAAGGCACCTCGATGAGGTGCCTTTCTGACCCGTGGGGGAATCGAACCCCCGTTTACGCCGTGAGAGGGCGTCGTCTTAGCCGCTTGACCAACAGGCCATGTTCTCCGGAACGGTGTTATTATATCACATCCGGTTCCGGATTGCAAGAGGTTTTCGGAAATTTATCCGAGAAATTTTGAAAGCACGATCTGTGACGCGGTGATCAGAATGTGGCAGACAAAGTATGTCGGGCAGATCCATCGTCCGAGCTTCCTTTTGTGAAGGAACCGGGACAGCGCGATGAGGGTATCGGAGAAGAGGATGAACGCGATCCCGGCGGCAAAGAGGAATGCGGAGACGGGGGGCGCGGACGAAAACAGGGAAGCGGTCATCACGGAGAGGGAGATCCCCGTATAGGCAGTCGCCGCGATGCGCAGGAACCGCTCGCCGATCGCGGGATAAAGCGTTTTCACAAGGAAAATCGCATAACCGACGATGAGCACGGCGGCAATCGTGAGGCACAGGACGGGGTTGGACGGGATCGCCGCGGCGATGACGCTGTAAGTCAGGAAGCACGCGTGAGCGAGAAAGAATCCGACGATCCCGCCGAGCAGCATCCGGTCGCCGTTTTTGCCGCCGGAATGCGCCATGAAATAATCCCCGATGATCGAGAGCGCAAAGGCGGCCAGGATCCACGGCGAAGCGCCCGCCAGGAGTGAGATCAGGAGGCAGGACGCCGTGACGGATGTGCTGAGTGGATAACTCCCGAATTTCGCGTGCAGAACGGCGAACAGCGCGGGGATGAGGAGCAGGAAAAACATCGGATTCATGGGACCTCCGGATACATGGTTTCGTCTGAAACAGCGCGTCCGGCGTTTGAGCGGCTACATACCGTTCTCAGCGCCGGATGCGGGAATTCCTTATTCTTTCACTTCGGGCTCGAAGGTTTTGGTCGTCGGAGCCTTTCCGTTGAGGGAGATGACCCAGTTCTGCATCTTTCTCGACCAGTCGACGATGTGCTGGCGCTCCTGGAGCGAGATTTTCTTCGAGAAATTGAAGCGGCCGGTGTTGACGTAGTAGGTTTCTTCAAGGACATACGTACCGGCGGTCTTCAGAATCTCCTTGACCTGTTCTTCGGCTTCGGAGCCCGGCTCGCCGTCGATGAAGAGGGCGGTATAGGTCGCTTTGTCGGGCGTGAGCTCAGCGCAGAAGCGGCGGACACGGTCTTCCGGTTCGTCCTTCATGGTGAGGCCGATGAGGACCAGACGTTCCTTGTCAGCCGGGTAGGCCGGGGGGATGTCGTTGACAAGGCATCCGTTCGCCGCGCCGATGGCATCCGCGTAGGTGATCATCTTGCCTTTTTTCGTTGCGTACATAACTCTCATTTTCATGGTTCGTTTCCTCCGATCGGGATTCTATTTCTGATGATGCCATATTATAGCACAAATCCGCGGCTTTGTGAAGTCAAAAGTGTAACTTTTTTGGGTTTTGTTCGCCCGATTCGCTTGACAGAACGGTTCCGATATGGTAGACTACCCATAACAACCTGAATTCCGAGGTCAATCATGCTCATTACCGTCATCGGACGAGGCCATTCCGGCACCCGTTCCATTTCACACACGCTCTCCGTAAGCGGCGTCTTCATGGGCGAGCCGCTCAACGTCTCCGGCGATCTTCTTCCGCCCGAGAAAATGTACGATGCCTGCCGCGTCTTTGCAAAATATGTGACGTACGAAGGGAACAACCGCTGGGATTTCTCGAAGGTCCACACCTGTGAGATCCCCGCGGAATTCAAGACCCTCATCGAGGAGTATCTCCACAGCGTCCTCACGTCCGACGCGGAATACAAGGGCTGGAAGATCCCCGAAACAACCCTCGTTTATCCGTGGATCGTCCGTATGTTCCCGGATATCCGGTACATCTTCTGGGTCCGCGATCCCCGCGACTGCATCCTCGGTTCGCATCTGACCGACGATCTCGGCGATTTCGGCGTCCCGTATGAAAAGACGGGCGACGTCCGGCACGACCGCGCGGTGAGCTGGCTGTATCAGCGGGAAATCGTCCGTTCCACGCCGGAGCCGGAACATGCGCTGTACGTCCGCTTTGAGGACATGGTCTTCGATCAGGACAACACGATCGCGCGGATCTCGGATTATCTCGGAATCCCGATCGCGAAGATCGAGATGCGCCCGGACTCCGTTGGCCGCTACAAGACCGATCCCGGCGTCCACATGTTCGATTTCTTTGAATCCGACATGAAGGATCTGGGGTACGAATTCGAATAACAGCGACACAAAATATAGCATGAACAGCAAAAAGAACCGTTTTCACGCGGTTCTTTCGCTATATATGAACTTTGTAATATGTATTACTTCTTGAAATACTTGGTGGAGAACAGCGCTTTTGCGATGGCCGGGCAAAGGATCAGGTTCAGAATGAATTCCACGAGGAAATTGACACCGACCAGACCGATGAATACGAAAGAGAGCAGATGACCGTTCGAGACCAGCGGGCCGAATTCAGTGCTTTCCGCAAGCGGCTTGGCGAATACCAGAATGACGCCGAGGCAGAAGATGCCGGTGTTAACGATCGGACAAAGCGCGGCAGGAAGGAAAACATTGGACGCTTTTCTCGGACCGTCCTTGGTAAGCGCTCTGAACACCAGTCCGGAAACCAGTCCGGCCAGAGCAGTTTTGGCGACGCAGAGACCGAACGTGAAAAAGCCGGACGTACCGATGAAGACCTGGTACAGCGGAACGCTGGAGACGAGCATGAACGTCTGGATGCCGGTGGTGATCCCGGACAGAGCGCCGATCAGACATCCGGCAGCGGGGCTGATCGCAACGGCGGCGATGACGATCGGGACGAGCGCGAAGTTGAGCGAAAGCCCGGCGATGATCGGGATCTGGAACATCGACAGGACGACGGCAAGCGCTCCCAGCAGCGCAATCTGAACCATGGTCAGGATTTTCTTGTTGGACTTCATGACAGACCTCCGAAAGTGACATGATCGCGTCAGGCGGTAAAAAGACGTTATAGACTTCCCTGAATTATACAAAATATGCATTTTGTATAATCGTGGCAAGCGAACTCCGATGGGATGAACGTCTCCCCTGACGGAAAAGGTGCTCTTCTCCCGAGGCGATCTTTGAAACAAGGTGAATCGAGGAAAAGCTTTCCATTGCTCCTATTATAACAAAAAGCCGGATGGCTGTCAATGTTGAAGTGTGACAAACCATCCGGCCTGATCATAGGCGGATTCGTCAAAATCCATTCGTTTCTCTCTCTTTGATCCTGCACTCATAAAGACCGGTCGTTTCGCCGTCCGCCTTCAAGGCATAGCGGTGATAGATCGCAATCGGAATGGCGGACCATCCGTGACACAGACTTCCGGCGTTTGCGAAATCCCGTGCACCCTCGATCGTCTCCCAGAAGGTCGTCGCGTTTTCACGCAGCATATATCCCCATTGCGCAGCGATATCCTCAAAGACGGTTCTGGCGTAGCGTTCCTTCTGCTTCATCAGCGCTTCGTATTTGAAGATGCTGTGGCTGAGCGTCACGGGGATGAGACTCTTCCCTGCCAGATTGACAAGCACAGAATTCAACCGGTCGCCCTTCGCCGCGTCCGCATAGACAATCAGCGAATTCGTCAGCTCCGCATAGTGGAACTTCTCTCCGTTCGCGCGTCTGATGTAGGTCGCGTAAACACCGCGGTCTTCATCCCAGAATGCCCGGTCGATCGCGTCGTTCAGCGTGCGATGTTCCTCATAATACCGCTCTGCCGCCTCCCGTTCGCCGAGGTTGCCGAGGGTCATCGACAGCGCGCGGAGACCGAACGATACGAAGGCGCACAGCGGAGCGTCGAAGGTGACGTCCTCTTCCTTGACGGATCCTGCGATGGAACCGTCCAAACCGGTCTGCCATTCGTAAAAGTTCCAGTATTTCTGCTCCGTGAAGCATGCGATGAGCCCTGTTTCCGGGTCCCTCCGACGGATGAACTCATCCGCGATCCGCGTGAGCACCGGGACAAGCTCGCGAACGAAGTCCGAATCTCCCGAGAACAGGAGGTATTCGGAGACCTGGGTCAGGTAGATCGCCGTGAAAGCCGGGATCGTGATCGAGACCCGCGCGGGAGAACACAACTCGAGCATATTGTCCTCGCGGATCGACTGTGCCATCAGACGCAGCGAGGCCTTCGGGAATTCCGTCTCCCGGAACGCATAGTATCCGCACAGCATCTGGTTGCGCGAATCCATCGAATACAGCGCCTGTTCTCGCCACGGACAGTCCTCATAGTGCTCATGCATGCACATACGCAGCGTCCGTTTTGAGACCTCGTAGATCGTATTGTGCAGGCTGTCCGCGCAGGTAAAGAAGACTTCGCGCGAAAGCGGATAATCGGTCGTTTTGATCCCGGCGTAATGGATCCGCGCGGATTTTGCCAGGATGTGCACCTCGAGATACCGCATCCCGAGGCGGCGGAACGGATGGACAAAGCGGCTTCGTCCGGGGACGGCATGAACCGACGCCGCGAAGTTCCTGCCCCCGATGATCGTCCTCACCCGCAGATCGTCGAGATGCTCTCCCCACCCGATGAGGATGTCCGCGTCCTCATCAAGCTCCAGATCGAGCGACAGGATCCCCGCGTTTTCCCTGCCGGTGTCGACGAGGAAGAAGATCCCGTCGTCATCTCCAGCACTTAGGAGTATTCCCTCCTCGCTCGGGAGGCTGCGCGTCAGGTCGTGCTTTCCGAACCGCAGCGCGGCGAATTGCATCCGCTGGCCAAGCGTGAGGTTTTCCGCATGCGGAGCGTCCGTGTAGGTCCCGCTGACCGGGAGGAGCGCAGGTTCGTCGTCGTCGAGAATCAGCTTTCGGATCGGGCGTTCTCGCGCGGGCATCGGCTTATCGGCAACAACACACGGAGAAAACGCCGCCTCTTCGACCCGCGCGTCGTAGCGGAAGGAATACCCGAGCTGGCCGGAAACCTTTTCGACGCCCTGCCCCATCGTGTAGCCCATCACCGGACGGACGAGGGTCTCATCCCCGCTTGCCGCGACGCAAACGCCGTCTGCGAAGATCTCATAGATCAGTCCGGCAGCCTCGCCTCTTGCCGTGGAGCTGTCGTCTCCCTGGTGCCAGCATCGGATCACGATCCGGTTTTCACCCGCAGCGGCAGCGTCCGTCAGATCGAGCAGATCGTACACCTTATCGAAGGGATAATCGGCATATTGCCCGAAGAAGAGCCGCCCGCCGAGCTCAAAAGCATAGTTCGTGTCGACCGAGATCGCCATCAGGATCTTCTGTCCGTCGCGGACCGGGAAGGTGCATTCCGCGTCGATGTATGTGTTCGGCGAATCGTATCCTTCCGCCCAGATCCATTTTCCTGTTTTCCAGAGTTCCATGACTGCCTCCGATGCCTTTTGTTTTCTTCTGGATTATAACACAACGGAGGATGAAATACAAGACGGAAGGCTTATTTTTCCACTCGGTGCTCCCGCAGATTCAGGTATTTCTGCCGTGTCGCCTCACCGCCGCGAAGGTGCCTCTCCGCCTTGTTCTGCGCGAGGATCTCGGCGACGGCGGTATAAAGCGCGGGATTGTCCCGCCTGAGCTTTTCCGTCACATCCTTATGCACGGTCGATTTGCTGATGCCGAACTGTGCCGCGGCTTCCCGAACCGTCGCGCGGTTTTCCGCGATGTACTGCCCGAGCGCCGAGCTCCGCTCGTAGGAATCGAATCTCATAACCCCTCCGGAATGGTTGTCAGTCCCAGTCCAGTATATGAGGGGATTTTCCGCTTATGCCGAAAACGATCGCCGACGTCTTTCCAACCAAACGGCGATTTTCCGATAGAACTCCGCGGGTGAATCGAAAAACAATCTCTTCCCTTCTGACCGGCTTCATGGTATAATAGAATCAATTCAAAGAAAGGCGGTGCGGTCATGAGCATCGGGAGAAATATTGCAGAATTCAGAAAAAAGCGCGGATTCACACAAGAGGAACTCGGTGCGCAGCTGGGTGTTACCAATCAGGCGGTGAGCAAATGGGAGAACGAAATGACGCTGCCGGACGTCATGCTCCTGCCTGGGATCGCAAACGCCCTCGGCGTAACGCTCGACGCGCTGTACGGGATCGAAGAAGAGATACCCGCGAAGGTCAGGGCGGATGACTTTCCAGCGGCGGCGAAGGATATGCTCACAGAGTATTTCATCCGGCAAGCAGGCGCTTTTCCCGCAAACTCCGGCGAGCCCGGCGATCACATTCAACTGCTCGGGTGCGTTTCCAATACAGCAGGTGCAGTTTTCGTTTCCCGTGATTTCTCCTTTATCGAAAACGATTTGGGGACACCCGGCAGCGAGAGAATCTTCGAGCGCGGAGAGGCGGCGTCCGCTTTGAAAAAGCTGACAGATCCGGATGTACGGAAGGTTTACGCCCATCTTTACCGCACTGTCTATGCGCGTTCGGAGCCGTGTTCCGTGGAACGCGATGAAATCCGGGCATTCACTGTTCCCGAGCTGGCATCGGACTGCGGAATGGAGGAGGATGCCGTTCTGGAGACGCTCGAAAAACTCCAGCTTCTGAACTTGATTGAGGACGACCCATGGATCCGGGACGACGGGACGGCTGAGTATTATTTTAACAAGCATTATGCTCAATTTGCCCTCGCCGTCTTTCGCGCGGTCGATCTGCTTCTGTCCGATCTCTGTTACGCGCTCTGGCGGGACACATCCAAAATCTCGGACTATCTCTTTGAAACCCTCTGGAAATAACAAAAAACCGCAGGATCGCTCCTGCGGCTTTCGTCTGTGTTGGGGGCTGTCCTATTCCATCGCACATGCTGCTTCAGCTTTCCTGAGGATTTCCCGGAAATCCGGATGATCCCGGAGAAAATCATAACGACTGTGTTTCAGGCGGTCGAGAAAATAAGCGAAGGAGGAGCGCTCACTGTCACGGGTCAATTCTCCGCGCGAAAAACGTCGGTGATCCGATAAAAGAGACGTTCCGCATCCGTCCGGCTGCTCTGCAAAACGCTTTTCAAACTCCAGCGCTTCCCGGAGGGCCTTTACGGTCTCCTCTCCCTGTCCGAGCGCAGCGTACGCTTCCGCTATGGTTTCATGAATCTGCGCGAGCATGGCAAAGCTGTACCCGAAATCCCCGTTTTCATAGAGCGCTCGGTAAACGGCGGCCGCTTTTTCACAGAGAACGACCTTTTTCAGAGGGTCCTCCGTTCCCCACACCGCCGTCCGGATATTGAGCCACAGGAGATCCGCAAGCTCCGCGATGTTTTCCTGAAAGAACGCGCGGTGCTCGTCGGTATCGTAATCCCACAGACGGTACAGCGTCATGTTCCGGGTTAAGGAAAAATCGGGAAGACGCTCCGCCGCTGTCCTTGCCTTTTCCGCGTCAAATTCCATGTATTCCATACTCATGAGATCCAGCGCGCCTGCCCGAAGACGGTCATCCGTACAGTCGTCGAGGATCCGCTGGCACAGTCCCACTACCTGTTCCTGCACCGCGCGGAGTTCTTTTTCGGTCAGCTCAGTTTCCCCAAAATCATCAAAAGGAGAGGCGGAAAGATCCCATGCGTATTTCAGAAGAAGACGGTATTCGCCGGGGAACTCCCGAACTGCCTGTCGGAGCAGATCCGTCCGCTCCCGTTTCTTTCCGAGAGACGAGAGACGCTGATGTTCTCTGAGAACCGCGTCGATCCGTGCCTGACGGTCATCCGGTTCCGTTCCCAGAAGCCGGTCGCAGGAAACGCCGAAAAACGCAGCGATAACGGGTACGGCGGCAATGTCGGGCAGAGCGAGACCGCATTCCCAGCGGCTGACGGCCTGCGGGGTCACATTCAGGTATTCTGCCAGCCTCTCCTGGGTAATTTCTCTTTCGCGGCGCAGTGTTTTGATCACCGCTCCGATGTTCATTGTGTTCATTGTATGTTTCCTTTCTGTGTTTCGAACTCCGGCGCGCTCCGGTCGTTTTTATCATACCCGATTTTCCGCACCTTGTCCAGTCCTTCCCGGTTGAGACGGGTAAACGGAATGCGGTTATTGATCCGTCGCCCAAAAAGGAAAAGCCGCGGGGGGCGAATCCTGCGGCTTTTTGAATGTTTGTCAGAAATTGTAATGCGGGCATTTTCGATATTGTTCCGGCCATTTCTCTTTCTCATATTCACAGCCGATTTTCTCGACGAAAACACACTTCTCGTCTCCGCAAACCTTTTCGTTCAGATAATCGATAAAATCAGTCTCGTCAAAAACAACAGCACCATGGCATTCGCGCGGATGAATTTGAAGGGTCTTCGCATTCCGGTGAAAGGTATCGCAGAGTTTGAAAAAGGATCTTGCCACAGCATCCGGGACTCGGTACACGCTCAATTCACCATCCGCACTTAAGATGACATGCTTTGACATCGATGATTCCCTTTCTAAGATGGATCTCTCCATCCGTTCGGCTTCGTGTCAGTTCGAGAACTTGTACACCGTTGTAGTATCGTACTTCTCACCCGGCTTCAGGACCGTGGAGGTGAATTCGGGGTGGTTCACCGCGTCCGGGATGCACTGGGTCTCGAGGCAGACCGCGCAGTGCTTGTACTGCTTCACGCCGCCCTTGAAAGGTACGTCGTCCGGATTGATCATGTTCGCCGTGTAGATCTGCACGCAGGGCTGATCCGTCCAGAGCGTGACCTTGCGGCCGGATTTCGGATCTGTGACGGATCCGCGCGGTCTCAGCTGTCCATTGTAGGCGGAGAAGACGAAGTTGTTGTCGTACCCGCCGAATTCCTTCATCATCGGATAGTCGGATGTGAAGCCTTCGCCGATCGGCTTGCCGGCGCGGAAATCATAGGGCGTGCCCGCAACGTCGATGAACTTGCCGTCCGGGATGAGCTCATTGTCGAGCGAGTTAATCCGGTCGCAGTCGAGCTGGAGGATCTGATCGTCGATCACGCCGGAATCGAAGCCGGAAAGGTTGTAGTAGGCGTGGTTCGTCATGTTGATGATGGTGGTCTTGTCCGTCGTCGCTTCATAATGGATCGAGAGCGCGCCGCACTTCGTCAGCGTGTAGGTGACCTTGACGGAGAGGGTGCCCGGGTAGTTCTCTTCCCCGTCCGGGCTCACATAGGTGAGGACGAGAGAGGGATTCTCGCAGCAGTCCTTTTCTTCGACGTCCCAGATCTTCGCGTTGAAGCCGACCTTGCCGCCGTGGAGGGAGTTCTGCCCGTCGTTCTGGAAAATCTGATATTCTTTTCCTTCGAGGGTGAAGCGGCCCTTGGCGATGCGGTTGCCGATCCGTCCGATGAGGGCGCCTTGATCGCCGCCCGCGGTCAGATAACCGTCGAGCGTGTCGAACCCGCAGATCACGTCGGCGATGACGCCGTTCTTGTCCTTGACCCAGATGTTCTTGAGGATGCCGCCGTAGTTGAGGATGCACACCGAAACGATCGAATCGTTCGACAGCGTGTATGCGTTGACTTCACATCCGCAGGGGAGTTTTCCGAATAATTCTTTCTTGATCATGTTCGCTCTCCTTTATCAGTCGTCATACCCGTTCGGGTTGTTTTTCTGCCATCTCCAGGAGTCCTCGCACATCTCGCGGATGCCGTTCTCCGCCTTCCAGCCGAGTTCCTTCTCCGCAAGCGCGGCGGACGAGTAGCATTCGTCGATGTCGCCGGGACGGCGCGGTCCGATCACATAAGGGATCTTCACGCCGGTCGCTTCTTCAAAGTTCTTCACGATATCGAGAACGCTGTAGCCGATGCCCGTGCCGAGGTTGTAGGTCTTGCAGCCGCAGTTCTCCGCGAGCTTTCTGACCGCGCAGACGTGGCCCTTTGCAAGGTCGACAACGTGGATATAGTCGCGGACGCCCGTGCCGTCATGGGTTTTGTAATCGTTTCCGAAGACGGTGAGACGCTCGCGCTTGCCGACTGCGACCTGCGTGACATAAGGCATGAGGTTGTTCGGGATGCCGTTCGGATTTTCGCCGATCAGGCCGGACTTGTGTGCGCCGATGGGATTGAAGTAGCGCAGCAGGACGACGTTCCATGCGGGATCGGCCTTCTGGATGTCGGTGAGGATCTGTTCGAGCATGGATTTCGTCCAGCCGTAGGGGTTGGTGCAGTTCCCCTTCGGGCACTCTTCCGTGATCGGGACGAATGCCGGGGAGCCGTAAACTGTCGCGGAAGAGGAGAAGATGATGTTTTTGCAGCCGTGTTTCCGCATGACGTCGGTGAGGACAAGGGTGCCGCCGATGTTGTTGTCATAGTATTCCCACGGTTTGGCGACGGATTCTCCGACTGCTTTCAGCCCCGCGAAGTGGATGACGGAATCGATCTCTTCGTTTGCGAAGATGTTCTCCATGTCCTCGCGGGAACGGATGTCGGCGAGGTAGAACTTCACAGGCTTCCCGGTGATCTTCTCGACGCGTTCGAGGGATTTCTTCGAGGAATTGCACAGATTGTCGCAGACCACGACTTCATAGCCCGCGTTTTGCAGCTCGATGACGGTGTGCGAGCCGATGTAGCCCGCGCCGCCGGTAACAAGAATCGCCATGTCTTCCCTCCCGGATTATTTCCAGAGTCCGTTCGGATATTCGCCCGCCGCGATGAGCGCTTTCAGCTTCGCGATGACATCGGGCTTGTCGTTCGCATAGGTCACGCCGAACCACTTCGCGGAGGTGGTGAGCACTTCGACGTCGCAGTCCCCTGCTTTGATCATCTTGCCGATGGTGTTGGGCAGGAGGCATTCGCTCTTGAGCGGTTCTCTTGCGGGATCGTCGATGAAGGCGGCGAAATCTTCGCTGAGCCCCTCGAAGACCTTCGGCGTGAAGCCCCAGAAGTTCATCGAGACGACGGTGTCGTTCGGAAGATGCACGGTCTCGCCGTTCTCCTCGAAGTATGCCCCGCCCTCTTCCTTGAAGAGCTTGGTGCGCTCGACGATCTTGTCGAGATAACCTTCTGCCGTGGCATGGCATTCGCCGCGCGCGACGGAGCCGTTGTCAGTGAGGGTGTTGCCGAGGCGGTAGCCGACCATGCAGAAGTGCGTGGAATCGGTGGTAGCATTCTTCAGGAATTCAGCAGCCTTGAAAAATGCGTCGCGCCCGTAGAAATCGTCGGCATTGATGACGGCGAAGGGATCGTCCAAAACATCCTTGCCGCAGAGGAGCGCATGAGTGGTGCCCCAGGGCTTTACGCGTTCCGCCGGGATCTTGCAGGGGCAGACGCCGCTGTCGAGTCCCTGGAACACATATTCGACCTTGACCTTGCCCTCGATGCGGTGGCCGACCGTCTCCTTGAACACTTCATAGTTTTCCTTTTTGATGACGAAGACGACACGGTCGAACCCGGCCTTGATGGCGTCGTAGATGGAAAAATCGATGATAAACTCACCATTCTCGGTGAAAGGATCGATCTGCTTCAGACCGCCGTAACGGGAACCCATGCCGGCCGCGAGAATAAATAAAGTCATAATGCTCAACCTCCTGTGTGTTCCGGGCGATTGCCCTGATACTTCAGTTTGTATGATACCACAACCCGGCCCCGATTTCAAGTAGATTCCGTAAATTGTGCCGTTTTTTTCCCGGTACGGCGGGAAAATGAAGAAAAGGCCGCGCCGATCGGAGAGGACCGGCACGGCCGTGGCGGCACTGGATCTTGTTCAGCCTCTGCATCCGCAGTCGCCGCTCGGAGGATTCTGCGGGTTCATCGGCGCGCCTCCCGTCGAAGAGAACTCCGCCACGGGAAACGACATCTGACGGAACATCGCGCAGGCATCCTCGACCGCGGGCGCAGCGCATTCCTTTTCCGGGACGTTGTATTCCACGGCGTTCACGAGGAACTGCGCCGGGCGTTCGATCCGCACGACGGAGAAAAAGCCGAGGGAGACGGTGAGGATGTTCTGCCCGCACGGATCGGTGAGCGGCGAAGAGACACAAGCGCAAACGCGCTCCGGGATCTCATCGCAGGAGCAGCAGCACTGACACGGCTGAGAGCAGTTCAGGACCTTCGAGTCGAGAACGATCGGATCGACGACCTCGAAGACGGCGACCGGAAGCGTGTTCGCGCCTGCGGTCTGTCCGCCTCCGCAGCAGCCGAGTCCTTCGAGCTCGCTCTTGAAGACGCTGACGTTTCCCTCTCCGCCGAAGAGGATGACCTTTTTCTCCACAGCCGCAACACCATCGAATTCCTGGACACTGCCGGGCCCGAGGCAGGCCTCGCCGACGATCTTCACATAAATGCGGATGAGGAGCTGATAGAATCCGCGGTTGAACGGCACGCTGTCGATGTCGATGCAGGACCACAGGACCTTCGCGCTCTTGGCCCGGATGTTTGAGGCACGCCCGAGGATCTCGTTCCCGCAAGCGCCGAGATACACCCGCACGTCCTCGAAGCAGTCCTTGTCGCGGCAGGAGTCGAGGACGCGGTAGGTATCGATGCAGATCATATCCCGCCCTCCTCCGCAGCTGTATCTGGTATCGGCCATTTGTTTTCCTTCCTTTCTCGTAATTGACAATGGGAAGAGCCTCTGCGCCCTTCCCTATCATGATATGAGGCAGCGGAAGATTTGACAGCAAAAAGCCGCCCTCCGCAAAGGAAGACGGCTTCGGATTCTGTGCGTTCAGCCGATGTATTTCAGGACGGTCTTCGAGGCCTCGGTCGGGTCGATGGACGAGGTGATGAAGAAGTTCGTGCCGTGCTCCTCTACGAGCTTTTCGATCTCGTTGAGGAAGCGGTCGAAGCTGTCAGCGTCATTCTGGCAGATTTTCAGAGCGGAATCAATGAAGATATCGCCAACGTCGTGGTTGCTGGCAAGGATTCCCGCGACGAAGCCGAACAGCGACTGCCCGTCCGCGATGAGATACCGGTCTGCGTCGATCAGTCTGCATTGATATCGGATATCGTATTTGAGCTTATCGCCCTTTTCGATGCAGACAACCGCGCCGTCGGTGGTATCCACCGTCGAGTTGACGAGGTCGATGAGGGTCTTGGTCTTGCCGGAACCTTTCTTGCCAATCATGAGTCTGATCATCACTTAACTCCTCCGTTATTGATTTCTTTTTCCGATTCAGTTCATTCTGGATTCGAGAGCGACTCTCTGCTCTTCATAGCCGGGCTTGCCGAGCAGGGCGTACATGTTCTTCTTGTAGGCTTCCACGCCGGGCTGGTCGAAGGGATTCACGCCGAGCATGTAGCCGGAGACGGCGCAGGCGAGCTCGAAGAAGTAGACGAGCTGTCCGAAGTGATAAGCGTCGCGCTTGCCGACTTCGATGACGATGTTCGGGACGCCGCCGTCGTTGTGCGCGAAGAGCGTGCCCATCATCGCGCGCTGGTTGATGTCGTGCAGGGTCTTGCCGGAGAGGAAGTTCAGGCCGTCAATGTTGTGCGGATCGTTCGGGACTGTGATGCGATCGTTCGGTTCTTTGAAATCGATGACAGTCTCGATCATCGTTCTCTGGCCGTCCTGGATATACTGGCCGAGGGAGTGCAGATCGGTCGAGAAGATGACGGATGCCGGGTAAAGGGATTTCTGATCCTTTCCTTCGCTCTCGCCGAAGAGCTGCTTCCACCATTCGGCAAACATCTGCGCGGCGGGTTCGTAGGAAACGAGGATCTCGATGACCTTGCCCTTGTTGTAGAAAATATTGCGCAGGGCTGCATAGCGGACGGCTTCGTTGGCGGCAGGATCGGACGAGGTGTACTTTTCCCGCGCG
>JAEEGL013887071.1_pt1 | contig 29008 bp, 23 predicted proteins | sample 9134231 | NCBI WGS metagenome assembly JAEEGL01 (sample SAMN16246548, study PRJNA631951) | gut metagenome | biome: gut microbiome; feature: rumen; material: fiber-attached | host: Bos | place: Iran: Karaj | collected 2018-10 | reverse complement strand
AGCCGCGACACGAAGTTGCGGCCGCGGCTTGAATAAAATGCAAATATAAATGAACACACAAAAATAGACTTATCCGCGAGGCAGTTATTAAACTATCAGCAGATCGTCTTTCTCATTGGTGTTCCTCCGTCTTTAGAATTCTGCCGTGATGATACAGCAGGATTAATAAGCCGTCAAGTGACACTCTGAAATTTTCCCGTCATCAAAATCACACAGCTTTCACTCAGACTTCACTAATATTTCGCCACAATGGGGCAGCGGGCTTTGCTATACTTCGGGTGGCAAAAGGGAAGCGCTGTTCATATCAGGATATGCGCTGGAGAAGAATAGCGCTTCCCGGAGAGCCGGTAACTCATACCGGTACTCATTCTTCTCCTTAAATATTTTTAAGCCCCCTGTTTTCTGATACAATTATTAATGGAGCGCGAATATGTCACGCCCACGGAATAAGGAATTTAAAGGGTTAAGGAGTAGGGATATGGCAAATATTTTCAATCAGAGAGAAAAAGAACTCGAAAAGCGTGATGCTGAGGCAAGAGCAGAAGAACTGGCTGTTGCATACGGCAATGCTCCCGTTGTTAAGGACGCACAGGGAACCGAGGCTCCGGCTGCAGGCCCTGCAGGGTTCAATCCCATGTCTTTGACTAACCAAACGACATCAGATAACAAGTGCCCTTCATGCGGTGCCACATTGGCTTATGATCCCGCGACAAGAAGCCTCATCTGTAATTTCTGCGGAAATTCCGTAGATATTAAGACTGAAGACGTTGGTGAAGGCGGCGGTTATTCTCTTACGGATCTGCAGAATAATGCAGGACGTCATCTCACACTTACAACAAACAAGATCGTAATCTGCGGAACGTGCGGAGGTCAGTTTGTTGCAGACAAGAGCGCCCTTTCCGGTATGTGCCCTTACTGCGGTTCCAACTCCATTACGGAATCCAGCAATTCCGCAGGAATGCCTGAACCTACAGGTATCATTCCTTTTTTGATCAGCAAGCAGCAGGCTCAGGATATCTTTAAGGTATGGATCTCCCAGCGAAAACTGGCTCCGATGGACCTTGTAAAGAATTCGGAGATCACGGATCTCGTCGGCGTTTATGTCCCTTACTGGGTATTCGACTGCGAGACAAATACTCCCTACAAGGGAAAGTTCGGTAAGCACTACGGCAGCGGCGACGACCAGTACACGAAGTACCATAAGTCAGAAGGCGTCTGCAAGATGCCCGTCAGAAACATGACCCTTTTGGCAACGAGCCGTCTGGAAAAAGATGCTTTCTGGAAATCCGTTTCAAAATTCGACTTCAACGGCATGAAGAAATACGATCCCAACCTCCTTGCCGGATTCTGGTCAGAGAGCTATACAGTTGACGGCGTAACTGCATGGCAGACAGCTATGGGCAAGATCTACGACCAGATCCAAAGGAGCATCAAGTCCATTGAGGACGCTGATGTCATCGCAAGGATCGACATGAAGCCTGAAGCTACGAACGTTCACGCTAAATATGTTCTGGCGCCGATCTGGATCACGTCTTTCGATTACAACGGCACGATCTACCGTGTCCTCGTTAACGGGCAGACAGGCAATATCGTCGGCACATGGCCGAAGTCACTGAAGAGGATCTTCATGATCATCGGTATCGTAGCGGGCGCACTTTTCGGTCTTTCCTTCCTGCGCGCACTTATTATGACGATCGTCCAGTGGGTATCTTCCTGGGGCTAATCGCTTGATTTTCGCCACACTTCTTTATTGAAAGCTCTTTCTCAAAGGGCTTAAATATTGACGTTGCAGGTACGGCAGCATATGAAAAGAAAAACATATATTATCGGGGGATAATAGTATGAAAAGACCTATCAAAAAGATCGGGCCCGCTTTATTGGCGGCTGCTCTTCTTTTTTCTGTTTTCGCGTGCGGGTGCACGGTAAAATCCGGAAAGAACGGGATCAAAGATGAATCCGGCCTTACCTTGAGCGGCAAGATGCCGGACAAGCTCCCTGACGGAATGTCATGGTTCGATTTTAAGGAAGAGACCGCCATTTTCGATTATCTCGAAAATACGATCGGCGAGATCTTTCTGATCGACATCACTTGTTATAAAGGACAGACCTGGCTCTATATCTGCGAGAGAGAACCCAAGGTTCCCGTCTATCACATAATGTCCTTTGATGAAAACGATAAGCCTGTAAATGACTTCGTCATCAAAAACGAATTCGGCGACAACATTGACCTTTCCAGGATGATCCAGGGCGGCGACGGACTTTATATTACAGCTTATGATTTTGCTGCCAGAAGAGACTATCTTTACCCTGTAGACGAGAATACCGGAAAAGTATCACCTGACAACAAGATCGACGTTTCAAAAGACCTTTCAGGTGATTACAGTGCCAACGCTTTAGCATTCGCAGGCGACGATATCGCCGTTCTCCAGAATGCCCAGACACCGAGAGTCGAACTCATCGGCAAGACAGGTGAGTCAAAGAAGACTGTTTATCTGGAAGCATTGTCAAGAGATTTCAACATCCAATATCCTGAAGGCATGATCGGCGCAGGTCCGGATAAGGTCGTCGTATGGGGCAACACTTCTTCCAATTACTATTTCGGACAGATAAGATACTGCCTCGTGGACCTTGAATCAGGAAAAGTAAGCGCTATGGATGAACTCGAATATATCAATATCCCTTTGCGCAACCTGACATACTGCAACGGCAGTCTCGTAAGCGTTACAGACGGCGGTGTCTACACGATCGATACTGATAAAGGAACATGCCAAATGACTCTGTCTTTCAACTGTTCCAACTGCAACAGATATATCGCCAATAATTCGGAATTAAAGTATGCCGATAACGAAAAGCTCCTCTTTGGCTATACTTCAACAACTGCAAAATTGGGCCAGCTGAGGTACTCGATCTGTACTTTTACAAAGACAGCAGATTATCCTGCAGCAGGCAAGAACATTCTCACCGTTGCATCAACAGAAGATCTCGATTACAGCATCTCAAAAGCCATCATGCAGTTTAACAGCACGAGCGATTCTTCGTTCATGGTCTTCGACAGCAGATATAAGGCTAACGCTGAGATCGACTATTCCAATATCGACAGTGCTGACCGCGCGGCAAAGAATTCACTCACGGCTTACGCATCAGTTTCCGACCGCCTGGCTATGGACATTATGGCCGGCGAGGGTCCTGACATTCTCATAACAAACGGCGCGAACGAACAGCTCTCAAGAAGCGAATACTTCATAGATCTCACGGATTACTTAAGGAACGAGAGTGGTATCAGCGAATCCGATTACTTCATGAATGCGATAAATGCAATGAAGTTTAACGGCGCTCTATACCAGTTCCCAATAGGCTTTTATGTTGACGGCTTAATGGCTTCAGGAGACTGCTTCGGCAATAAGAACGGTCTGACATTCGATGAATATGAAACTATGGTCAAGACTGTCTGCAACGGATCTGATCCCGTGTACGACCACCAGCTCTCTTATTCGAGAACGGAAGTCGCCACCAAGCTTTTCGCCAACACGAATGAGATGTACATTAAGGACGGAAAGATCAATGTAAATAATGATTCGTTCAAGGCGATCCTCGACTACTGCAAAGACCTCCCTGCCAAATCTTATTTCGAGGGCAAAGATCTTGATATTGAGTACGAAGATCTCATGACAGGAAGAGATAACATGCCTGTCCAGCCCGTTGTGGTTTACAGCTTTTACGACTACGAAGCCATGGCAATGAAAAACGAAAATACGATGATCTGCGGTTATCCTTCCGTCGACGGCAGGACTGCTACGATCGGTTCAGAGCTTTCCGTTTCGATCTCAGCTCACAGCTATGACTTAAGCTCCTGCAAAAAGTTTTTAAGCATCCTGCTCTCGGAAGACATTCAGAACTCGATCGAAAGGAACATTCCGATCAACAAGAACTGCGCGAAAAACCAGGCCCTTGAAGAGATCGAAGCAAACAATAAAACTGTTGAAAGGAACGCGGATAACAAGTGGGCCGGAAAAGGCAAAAAACTCGATGATTCCATGGCAGACAGTTATATCGAGCAGCTCTCTTTTGCTAAGACTTCAAGCTTTGTATATCACAACATCTCGCTCATAATCTATGAAGAGATCCCTGCTTATTTCGAAGGCCAGAAGTCATTCGAAGAAGTCGCTGTCACGATCAATGACAGAGCGCAGAAAGTTTTGGACGAGAGAAAATAATTATTCTTCCACGTTAACAATTCTTACATAGCGGCTAAGTGAATATTCTCCGTCGTGACATTCGCCGGGGAAATATGCGCTCATGTCAGCAGCTTTCGTAACACGGATAAGACCGCATTGTGTGAATACATCAGACAGATATTTTCTGTCCTCTACAGGGCATATGAGGCCTGCTGTCTGGAGATGATATCTGCTCTTATAAAGGACCTTGCTGATATCTGCGCGCGGCAGGGGTTTAACAAGGACATTGCACATCATTGGAGATAATTCGAGCGAGCTGTCTGATGAAAGGATGAGGCTGCATGACCTGCCTCTTAAGACATTCTCGTGCTTTTCTTCTTCGCCCAGATATGCCTTTAATCTCTGCGTATATGAGACCAGGGTATCTCTTGCCCTGACGCCGATCTCTTCTGTCTTATTTGCATTTGCCGCAGCTTCCAAAAACGGCAGGAACTTTTCTGCAACTGCCTTAACTTCGTTCATGTCATCAGTATCAACATAGATAACCTGGCAGCTGCTGCAAAGGAGCTGCTTTGTAGAAGCTATATGCTTTGCGAGACCTTCTAATTCTTTGTCAGCATTTTCGACTTCATCAAGCTTTGTAATGTAGCAGAATCCGAGCTTCTGGCCCCATTCGATTATCTTGACGCCTGTAGGTGCCAATCCTCTTACAGCCGCTATTGCCATGTCGCTGCCCCATACGCTTATAGCATTGCTCAGTTCAGCCATCTTGCGCATGCCCTGGATGTCTGATGAAGACGTATCGAAAACATAGATATAGTCTTTGAGATCAGGCCTGTATTCTATGAGCTGCATGATGAGCTTTAACGACAGTCCGTTATCTGCGGAAGGCAGTTTTAAGATGTTGATATTTCCGGTCATGAGGCCTTCTGCAAGAGAATATGCAGGCAGGAAATCCATGTTGCCCGCAGCGATGTGGAAGAGCACGCCCAGAGGCATTTTCCTGACCTTGATCTGATTGAAGCCTTTGATGTAATCGGTCGTATATTCGATCGTATCTCCGAGTTCCGTCTCAAGTTTTTTATGCAGATGTTCTTTGGACAAAAGCGCTTCAGCCTGCTTCTTATAGGTGTCGACAACATCAGAGGGAAACGACTCTAAAAGCTCATCGAACTTGCCTGCCAGAAGGTCATTTTTAAGGCATTCCACAGCTTCTATAACCACTTCGGGTGACAGCTGCTTTTTGCCGAGTATTTCAGGGATCCTGTTTTCGAGATCGGTAAGAAGGCGGTCCTGCTCGGAACTCTCATATGTTTTGCCGTCATAAAGAATCATACCTTCACCCCCTGCAAAATATCTGCGGCACCGGCAGCGCAAGTCTTGATGTCTTCAGGAGCAACACGGCCGACGATCTCCAGATAAGGCGACTTGACGCCGCAAGGACAATTGCTGCCGTCGTGTAAGATGCCTAAATCATCTGTCATTATGGACAATATCGGCGTCGCCTTACAGAGCGGCGATATAAGATTTACAAGGCCTGTCTGCTCCATTCCCAGAGGCTCTAAAGTGTCCGGATCGCGGATGACGATATTGCTGTACACGGGAACATGGAAGTGGTGCGCGGCGCAGTCCGTATAAAGGATCGGATGCTCTACCGCACCGAAAAATTCAGTGATGTTTTCCTCGTCGATATTAAGGGTTTTCTTTGCAAGTTTATAGAATGTTTCCTTGTCCGCGGCCTCCTGGTAGAACTGCTTCCATCCGCCGCCCAACATGATCTTCGAATTCTTCGGGAGCTTAAATGACAGGCCCCTTTCCTCCAATAATCTGAACAGGAAAAACGTATACGAAGGGAAGCCCATGAAACGCACGGGAGCCTTGCCCTTCTCATATTTCTTAAGTGCTTCGACTATGCCGTCGAAGTCAGGCTTATAGCCTTCTGAAGTATGTTTCAAAATGAATTTGCGGCTGATCGCGGGAGCCAGGAACGTAGTAAGATAAGCGGTCTTTGCGACTGCTGTCTTGTTCGAACGGTGCGGCTTATAACCCATTACGATGTAGCGGCAGGGCTGAAATGACATGATGCCGTGATATCTTGTTACCTTTATCGACATCTTTAGCGCGGCCATCAATGCGCCGAATTCAAAACGCACATGGCTCATCTTTCCGCTCGTGCCGGAGGACGTTGCCATGACCATATATCTTCCCGAACGGAAATCATGCTGCTTCATGAGCATTGTCGGAATTATCGGAATGTCTTCAACACCTTTGATGTCGTTAACATCTTTGATTCCAATGCCTTCACTGATCTTCTTATAGTCATTGCAATGAGTGACCAGGTGCTTGTAGTTTTCTTTGCATGCATCAAGGAATAACTGCTGCTTCGTGCAGTCGTAAGGATCCTTGCTCGAGAATAGTTTTCTTCGAAGCTTCATAACAGACACCCCATGTAAACAAAAGCCCAAACCCGACAAAATCCATTATAACATTAGTAACTTAAGGCAGAAAACGGAGGGTATTTCTAAGAGAAAATTTTTACACACAAAGTACATATCGCTGTGTTATTCTTTTCGCAGACGGTAAACCAACATGCCGTCTATGGGGAGAAAGGAGTTGGTATTATGAAATCCCTTAGTAAAGTAGCAGCAGTAATGCTTGCTGCTTCGATTATGTTTTCGATGGCAGCATGCAATAAAGGCGGGAGCAAAGGCCACAGCGGGCAGAAGATCACTTCTGATATGCCATGGTTTGAAGCCAATCCATTTGAAGTTAAAACAGGAATAGATCCGGACAAGGAACTGGAATTTAATTATTCCCAGCTGATCGGTTCCGATGAAAAGCAGATCGCAGTTCTTACACAGGGCAGTTACAAATATCCCGAGAATGTTGACTGGAGCACTTTCGATTACAATGCTTATCAGATATCCGGAATAACATTGGTCGACAAGGCTACCAGGAAAACTGCCAAATACATTGATCTTATGTCATTAAAAGGAATCGGTTATGTCGACAGCGCATCTTATTCAGATGGTAAGATCACGCTCGATGTAAGCGAATACGATGATAAGACAAATTCCATGACCAGCAAATCCATAGACTTCGACCCTGAGACAGAAAAGGTGCTGGAAACAAGAGAGAATAAGAGCTCTGATTCGATCCAAAACGTTTTCACGATCGGCAAGTACAAAGTGCAGTTACTTGCAATCTGGACAGAAGCTGAGCCTGTCTACTCTATGAACATCATTTCACCTGACGGTGAACAGAATAAGATCGATTTCAAGGATGAGACTTCAAAGATCTCTTATGTCGAAAGCATCATTCCTTTGGACGAAAAGACCGGTCTGATAGTAGCTGACGCCGACAGCGCATTTGCCTTCTTCAGGCTCGATCTTGCAACAGGCAAGATAACCAAGGAGGACAGCAAGAATTACGACTGGCTTGATTTTCTGGCTGTATACAGGATGAGAGGGTGCTCTGACGGAAATGTCTATTCCATTGATTCGACCGGACTTACCAAAGTGGACTTCAAAAAGAAGGCCGCTGAGGAAGTTCTTAATTTCAGCTGGTGCAATATTGACAGAAACCTCGCAAACAGCCTCATGGTAGCCGATGTGTATGATGATTCGATCATTCTCTACGGCGAAAAAGTAAAGACATTGCCGTACACAAACAGCTATAGCGGATCATCTGCTGATTTCGTTATGTACGAGATGAAAAAAGCTGATAAAAACCCTCACGAGGGCAAGACCATTCTGGAGTTATTTGCCTCTTCCGGATATGTCAGCGAAGACATCAATAATGCGATAACAAAATATAACGAGTCGAACAAGGACTACTTTATCGAGGTCACGGACCGTTACTCTTCAAATGTTTCCTCAGAGTACAGGAAAGCAACTAACGACGATGAATCCAACGAAATCAGCCTTAAATACATGGCAGACATGAGCAATAAACTCGCAATGGACATCATGAACGGCGAAGGCCCTGACATGCTTTTGAATATTGACGGTTACGGTGCGCTTAAAAACAGCAATTACCTTATGGACCTGTCTGATTACACAAGCAGTATGAAGAGCGATAAGTACTTCACCAACGTACTTGATGCAATGAAAACCGACGGAAAGCTTTACAGCATGCCCATAAGTTTCGGCCTCTTCGGCATCCAGACAGATGCTAAATATGCAGCCACAACAGGTGTCGGTTTTACAACAGACGAATATGTTAAATTCCTCAAGGATACTTTGAACGGCAAGGACCTGAACACTTCAGGCCAGGCACATTATTTTGCCGGACTCTTCGACAACATGAGCGGAAAATTCATCTCCAACAAAAAAGCGGATTTCACAGGTCCCGAATTTGCAGCCCTCGCAGAATTCGTCAAGGATAACGTCCAGGAAAAGAGCCCGGATTGGACACAGGATGACAGAACCGTATATATCGACAGCAGCACTCCGACAGAGATGCAGAAAGCCGTCTACGGTTCATTCTCCGGATATTGGGATTATATTCAGGCAGTTGAAAACACCAGAGGCTGCACCTCAATACTCGGAACACCTTCTTCTGACGGACGCGGACCTACAGTTTATTCATACGACTCACTCGCAATTTCCGCCCAGGCAAAGAGTGCCGACGCATGTGCCGATTTCCTGAAGCTCCTGATATCCGACGAAACACAGCAAGAGATTGCCACGAGAGGATATTTTGTATTAAACCGTGAGATCTTCCGTGAAACAGGTATTAAAGCGTTTGAATACTTTAATACGATCAATCCCGCATACCCTTTCGGATATTACGGAGACGGCCCTAAGCCCAAGAATTACGTGAAGTATACGACAGAACAGCTCGATGCTCTCGAAAAGGTAATCGAATCCTGCTCAAATTCGAATTTCAATGATGCGGCAATATCCATAATACTGGTAGAAGAAATGCCGTCTTACTTCACAGGTCAGAAGGATCTGGACGACGTAATCAAGATCGCCCAGGACAGAGTACAAAAAGTTTTGGACGAGCGTAAATAACCCATCTGTTCATGATGTCCGACCCTTGTTGGGGGTTGCCGGTAAGTGCCGGCAGCCCCTTATTTTGTTCCTCAAAATCTTGATATTCGGATCAGCAGCGTATATACTATGTATATACATACAAGGAGGACATTTACGTATGACTGTAAAACTTCAAAAATGGGGAAATAGTCAGGGAATCAGAATTCCCAAATTCATGCTTGATGATCTGACTTGGTCTGAAGACGAAATGGTCGACATCACTGTTGATGATGGCAAGATAATAATCGAGCGTTCGCGCCCTGTTCAGAGAAAAAATATCCATGCCCTTTTCGAAGGATTCAAAGGCAAATATGAACCCTCTGAGATTGACTGGGGAGATCCTTCAGGGAGGGAAGTATGGTAAAACAAGGCGATATTATCAAGGTCAGCTTTGACCCAAAACAAGGCCATGAACAGGCCGGATTCCGTCCTGCACTTGTCATAAGCAATAATGAATTCAACAGACGAACCAAGCTTGCAATTGTCTGTCCTATTACAAATACAAATAACAACTTTCCGCTCCATGTACCTTTGGATGAGCGCACTTCTACTACAGGTGTAATTCTGTGTGAACACATAAGGACATTGGATCTTTCATCCAGACAGAATAAGTTTGTTGAAAAGGTTCCGGAAGATGTATTAAAGACCGTTACTGATATAGTTTTCGCAGAAGTGGAAATGGTCGATTAATCAACAGAGTATTCCCATACCGAATAACGCTGCGGAGTCTTGTGAATATAGCAGCCGCGCACACGGTAGATCTCTTCACGCTTAATGAGCTTCCACCCTGCCCTTTCATTTAAGTAATAGCCGCTCTGCATGTCTGCATAGTAGTAGAGTTTGATCTTGTGCGTGAGCGTATTTTCGAGATGCTCTATAAAGGTCTTAAAAGTATCCGTCTCCATCGGACGGTACATGAAGAGCACGTTGTAGGCGTTATAATCAAGCCTCATTGCATCGCCTTCGATTATCTCAACATTCGGTATGCGCGATGACCAGCTGCGCGCCACAAAAGCAACCTGGGGATTTATCTCAACACCTGTGATCTTGCAGGTGCAGCCTTTCTTAAGAAGGTAAGCGATCACACGTCCCTTGCCGCAGCCGATATCGATAAATGAATCATCGGGAGATAGATCCAGATCTTCCAGGACGACGTCCAGTCCAAGATAAGGAGCAGACTGGCTTCCCGTGGCACCATGCGTTTTTGCAAAAGGAGTCGGAACAAATTCACCGAGGTTCTTCCCGCTGATCTTCCTGTCCCTGGCTGCATCGAGCCTGCAGGACAACCTGTTTGATAATAATACAAATGGATTTATCATTTTTTCACGTCTTCGTTATGAGAATTCTTGCTTTTCAGCGCGAGTTCCGCAGGCGAAGCCGAGGACCTGTTTGAAGCGCAAAAGCAAGAATTATCAGAGCCATTTTTTGCGCTTGAAGAATATCAGGCTCAAAACGACGATCAGAATGCTTACGGCGATTACGACCGGATAGCTGCCTTCCCACTTGAGTTCGGGCATGTAAACGAAGTTCATGCCGTACCAGCCTGCGATAAGTGTCAGAGGCATGAAGATCGTTGTTACGACGGTAAGAACGGTCATGATACGGTTCTGCTTTAAGTCAAGCTGGGCCTTGTAAAGGTCTCGGAGCTGCATGGTATAGTCACGCAGAGACATTGTGGCTTCGTGCAGTCTGTCTGCGCGGTTTATGAACAGTCTGAAATATCTTAAGTTTTCGAGCTTGAAGAAACCGTTCTCATTCTCTTCGAATTCGGCAGCAAGGTCCGTGAGCTGCTCGTAGTGGATACGAAGGTAACGTATATCGTTTCTGATGTCGTTAAGGCGTCCTGAAGGCAGATTCTCATCGCCGTCGATTATCGCCTGCTCCATTTGATCGAGCTCGTCTTCGTACTTTTCCATCAATCTCAGATCGTCTTTTACGATCTGGTCCAGGAAATCATATAAGAAACGCTCGAGGCTCGGCATCTTCCACTTTTTCGTGCGCTGTACACCCTGGATGATGTCTAATGCGGCACCTGAATTATCGATGAAAACAATGCCCTTCTCGTCCATGACGAATGCGAATTTAAGGTCGTCGCCGGAAGGATTTTTGCGGTCGGGAATGGAGAATGTTCCTGTGAGCGAATCGTAGTTAACTTCTGCCTTTGTAAGGAATATGTCAGCCAGATCAGGCTCTATATCCATGCCCATCTCGAAGCTGTCTTTGTTCTTCATCCATTCTTCGGCAGAAAGAACTGCTACAAACTGTTTGCCGTTTATCTCTTCGCGAGAAACCTTCTTTAATGTTTCCTCTATCGTGAAAAACACTTAAATACCCTCCGTCTTATCATCTATGTTAAGTTCGGCCATCGCCTTTTTGCCTTTTTCCATGATGCCGTCATCGAGCACCGCGAAAATAATGTCTATCTCATAATCCTTATTCTCATTGATGAAATCCCTGCACGATGTTAATGCCCTCTCCCATGCCTGATCCTGCGGATAGCCGTAAATTCCGGCTGAGATCAAGGGAAACGCGATCGAATGAAGGTTGTTATCTTTCGCGACTTCCAAAGAGCGCCTGTATGCGCTGTAAAGCTGCTCCGGCTCGCCTTTATTGCCGCCGTGCCAGATGGGACCTACAGCGTGGATAACATGTTTTGCAGGGAGTTTAAAACCCGGTGTAATTACCGCATCGCCGGTCTTGCAGCCGCCGATCTTAAAGCAGGCAGCCTGAAGCTTGGCTGCTCCCGCCGCCCTGAAGATAGCGCCGCAGACACCGCCGCCCATCATAAGTCCTGAATTGGCCGCGTTTACGATAGCATCCGTTTCAAGCTCCGTGATGCTGATCTTTTGAATAGCGATGCTGCTCATGTCTGCCCTCCCGAAATATTTTCTTAATTATACATTTTCGCGGCCCACATAAAAGCATAGCTGTTCTATCCGGACGGATGTTGAAACATTTTGAGGATGAATTTAAGGCTATACCCTCACGTTTAGCCTCAAATTCTTAATTAAATCCCAAATTTAAGGCTAAATTTAAGGCTGTACCCTCACGTTTACCCTCAAATTCTTAATTAAATCCCAAATTTAAGGCTAAATTTGAGGCTGTACCCTCACGTTTAGCCTCAAATTCTCTTACTTTTTGTCGGTTACAACGAAAACAGGGTTGTCACAAGACAACCCTGTTCTTTTCTAAGTTAATTGACGGAAATATCAGATCATTGCTTTGTAGATATTTGCGCAGTCTTCCTCATTAAGAGTTACAAATCCGGAGATCGTTCCGTCACGGCCGTCACCGTAGCAGAGGTTCTTAACAAGTGTGGGAATATCTTCTTCCTTGCCGCCCAATTCGCCCAATGTCGAAGGCATGCCAATGGAGATGAGGAACTGCTTGAATGCTTCGATGCCTTCTTCAGCAGTCTCAACGCCCCAGACACGGTTAGCAACCTGTGTGAAGCGGTCAACATCGTGGTTCATAACATACTTGAAAACTGCGGGCATCGTTACTGCAAGTCCTGCACCGTGAGCGCAGTCGTAGAGAGCTGATAATTCATGCTCGATGTTGTGGCTGTTCCAGTCCTGTGAACGTCCTACGCCGCAGGAGTTTGTGTGTGCCATGGTGCCTGCCCACATGATATTTGCGCGTGCCTGATAATCGTTGGGATCAGCGATCACCTTAGGACCTTCGTTCTTCATTGTGATGAGGAGAGCTTCGATCAGGCGGTCTGTAACTTCGACATCCTTTGAATTTGTGAGATAGCGCTCGTAAAGGTGAGCCATGATGTCCGTGATGCCGCATGCTGTCTGGTAAGGAGGCAGAGTTTGTGTGAGCTCAGGATTGAGGATGCTGAACTTGGGCCTTATGCCCTCGCCGCTTGCGCCGCGCTTGTACATGCCTTCTTCCTTGGTGATAACAGAGTCACCAGAGCCTTCGCTGCCTGCAGCTGCGATCGTGAGTACTGTTCCTACAGGGAGAGCCTTTTCGATAGGCTTGCCGCAATAGAAATCCCAGAAATCGCCGTCGTAAACAACGCCTGCTGCGATAGCCTTGGATGAATCGATCGAGCTTCCGCCGCCTACTGCGAGAATGAAATCAACGCCCTCTTTTTTGCAGAGGTCGATGCCTTCATAAACGAGGCCGCTTCTCGGGTTCGGCTTAACGCCGCCCAATTCAACATATGGAATACCTGCTTCATCGAGCGAAGCCTTAACACGGTCTAAAAGACCTGAACGGACAACACTGCCGCCGCCATAATGGACAAGGGCTTTGGATCCGCCGAAAGCCTTAACGAGCTTTCCAGCCTCAGCTTCAGTGCCCTTGCCGAAAACGAACTTTGTGGGTGAGTAGAACGTGAAGTTTTCCATACATTATCTCCTTTTTTATTTGATGCTGTTTACTGCTTCTTCGAGAGTCATTCCCGCGAAATCCTGCGCGTGGAAGATCTGTCCGTTGATGTTATCGTCAACAAATGCCCCGACGATGACGCCGGGAACCGCACTCTCAGGTGCGTTGGGCGCGTTGGGACCGCCAAGGTCTGTTCTGCACCAGCCGGGATCGGTGAGATTCATTGCAACACCTGTTCCGCCGAGCCTTGATGCCATGTCCTTTGTGATCTTGTCGAGCGCTGCTTTTGCTGCGGAATAACCTGCCTGCTCAGGCTCTTTATCGATGCCGCTCGTTGTATTCACGATGCGTCCGAAGCCGCGCTCTGTCATCTTCGGCAGGAAGTGGTAGCAGATCATGGCGGGAGCGATCGTATTAACATTGAAGCTTACTGTGTAATCGTCTGCAGGTGTCTTGTAGTAATCAGTCCTGTAAGCGATCTGAAGTCCTGCATTGTTGAGGACGATATCGACATCGACGCCCAGAGCGTCGATATTTTCGAGCATTTTCTGTACTGAGGGAATGTCATTGAGATCAGCTGAAACCGAGTGGCACTTAACGCCCATGGCCTTCAGTTCTTCTTCGAGGGAAGCGGTGTGCGAAGTATCCCTGCTGTGAAGGATCAGGTTACATCCCTGCTCTGCCATCTTAAGCGCAGCGAGCCTTCCTATGCCCCTCGCGGCACCTGTTACCAAAACCCATTTGCCTGTAAGATCCAACATATCAGCACCCCGTTTCAGTATTAGTGTGCTTTCATTGTATCAACAAGGTTTGATATAAATATTCAATTTATCATTGATTTTTGTTAATGTTTTGAGGTCAATCCGAATATTAAAAAACCCGCACCTTTAAGGCACGGGTATCAGCTGTTACAGATTCAATTTCTCTTTCCTGTACGGGTTTTCGTCCGTCGCATCAAAACCCGGCAGCAGGTACTTGTCCGGTATGTATTCATGCACATCCAGATCAAGGAAATAATTGCAGAACACGATCGCACAGTAGGTGATCTTCGTGTTGCCTTCCTGACCCTCAGGGATCATGGCATAGACAAATCCGTTGTACTCGTCGGAATCCATTGCGACCAGGTCGTAGCCTTCGGGCTCACCAGTTACGGTGTAGATGCCCTTGTAATCGTCAATTCCGATTGCCTGAAGTCTTGCGATCTCAGCATCGTATCTGTCACCGTAGTCGAGCGTCATGTAGACAATATACTGGCCGTCCCATGGGTTGTAATAAGTGAGCTGGTATTCGGTAACTTCTGCTTCGATCTTCTCCGGCATAACATCGAAAAGCGGGTTCGTACCCATACTGTATTCGCTGTTCTTGTCATCTCCATTATGAATGTACTTATTGAAATCTGAAGCATCCGTGCTGACTTCGATCTTGGCACTGGTAAACATTGCGTACACCACAGTAAACATTGCCACCGCCGCAAGCACATAGTGCGTGACAATTGCCATCAGCACTATGGTAATTACCTTTACGGCTTTTACTGCCTTCCTGTGCTTGGAGAATCTCTGCAAAAGGCCCGTTACGTAGAGCGTTATTATGCTCATGACTATAAAGCCTAAGAATGTAGCAAAAATCGCTCCCGCGCGCTTTAAGTCCGGTTCATATGCCAATGTCTGAAGTACTATTGCAACGACCGTTAATCCTACTCCTATTATCGACAATACCTGTACAAGCCGTAAAAGCCTGCTTTTCTCGCCCGTTGCATAGACCGCCATCTTGCCGGCGACCTCTCTTGTTTCCTGGTCCATCATCTCGCTTTTCCTTTCCCCGTCTATGATCTCCCTGACATCGACATCATAGAAATCGGCTATCTCGACCAGCAATGAGATATCAGGAAGATTCGTACCCGTCTCCCATCTGGAAACGGATCTGTTGCTGACGTTAAATTTCTGTGCCAGCTGTTCCTGGGTAAGTCCCTTCTCATTACGTAAGGTCTTGAGAAACTGTCCTGTCTTTTTCTGATCCAAGCTCGGAATTCCTCCTTTCGGCCGCTGTCAGATTACGATGTCCCGGGGAAAATTAACACGACACAAAGCGAGAATTGCCGTTTTTCGGGCATTTGGACACGTAATGTCTAATCAGTATTATACTATTATCAGGATTTCAGGTGCATTTCAGGTTGCCCCTATAGACTATTCGAAAAGGAGGTGTATCCATGCGTATACTCATTGCCGAAGACGAAGTCGCTACTGCAAAGGCATTAAAGCTCTTGCTCGAAAAAGCCAAGTATTCCGTTGACATCGTTCACAACGGTGACGATGCATGGTCCTATATCTCCTCCGATACATATGAAGTCATCGTGTTAGATATCATGATGCCCGGCATGAACGGCCTCGAAGTCCTGTCACTTATCCGCAAAAACCATATCACCACACCCGTACTTATGCTTACCGCAAAAGCTGAGCTCGAAGACCGTGTCGCAGGACTCGAGGCCGGTGCCGATGACTACCTTCCGAAGCCCTTTGCAACGAGCGAACTGATCGCCAGGATAAAGGCTTTGGGAAGAAGAAGCGAAAACTATTCCGACTCCCTCCAGAAGGTCGGCAATCTCATCCTCGACGGCAACCGCTATGAAATGAAGGTCGGTGACAAGAGCGTCAAACTCACAAATAAGGAATACCAGCTCATCGAGCTTTTTGTACTGCATCCGGGATTCGTATTTTCGACAGAACACCTGATGGACAAGATCTGGGGATTTGAATCAGATTCAGACATCGACGTCGTCTGGACACATATCGGCTTTGTAAGAAAGAAGCTCCGTTCGATCGATGCCAATGTTGAGATCAAGACGATCCGCGGTTCCGGTTATTCCCTGGAGGAAATCAAATGCTGAAAAAACTCCGCTGGCGCTTCATATTGGCCGCTATGCTGGCATTCTTTGCAGTTATCACGCTGATAGCTGTTCTGGTCAATGTTTTCACATATGCGGCTATCACCACACGTGTTGATAACTCCATCCAATCGATCGCTAATTCTGATTTCCGTTCTCCGCGCGATTTCAAGCCCGAACCGCGTGGCGAAGGCAATCCTTTCGAGGGCCGCCCGGACAAGGAAGCGGGCTACATGATGCGCTTCTTCATCGTCCGCGTTGATGACACCGGCAATGCTGCATATATCTCAATGGATTTCATCGCTTCCGTCGACGAGGACAGCGCCTCCGAATACGCGGAAAAAGCCCTCTCCAAAAAGTCAGACAAGGGCTATATCGGCAACTACCGCTACCTGAAAACCGAATCTGACGATGCCACGGTCATCATTTTCCTTAATGCCAGCAGAGAACTCCAGATCGCAAAGTCACTCCTGGATCTGTCCATAATCATCTCTGTCTTAAGTCTTACCCTGGTTTTCATCCTTGTCGTGCTCATATCCAAGAAAGCAATCAAGCCTATCGAAAACAACATCAAGCAACAAAAACAATTCATTACCGACGCGAGCCACGAGCTCAAGACCCCTCTGACGTCCATCTCCACGAGCCTCGACGTCATCACGGCAGAGCACGGTGACGACGAATGGACCGACAATATCAAGAAGCAGACAGGCCGCATGACAAAACTCGTCAGTGAACTGGTCACCTTATCCAGACTCGATGAAGACCTCCCTCTGCCAAACAAGGAGCGCTTCTCATTAAGCAACGCCGCATGGGAGACCGTCGATATCTACCAGTCACAGGCAAAGGGCCTCGGCAAAAAGATGACCGTTGATATAGCCGAGAACGTTGATGTCTTTGGCGACAAGGCCGGCATCCAGCAGATGATGTCCGTTCTCCTCGATAATGCCGTCCGCTATTCCGACGAGGGAGGCGAGATCAGATTCTCCGTCTATTCCAAGAAGAACAAGGCCAGGATCGAAATCTACAACACCTGCAATTACGAAACTCCGCCGGATGTTAATCTTTTGTTCGACCGCTTCTACCGCCCTGACAGTTCCCGTAATACTGAGACCGGCGGCACAGGCGTAGGCCTCGCGATCGCCAAGGCCGTTGCCGAAGCTCACGGCGGCTCGATCAAAGCAATCTGCCCCGACGGCAAGAGCATGACGATAAAAGTCTCTTTCTGAGTGTTTTGAATCTATTAGTATTGTTACGGCCTTGAAGTTCTCTTTGAGGCCGTTTGTTTGTTGTGGTTTTTTTGTGTTTTTCGGGCCGACATACGAAAAGGTAGATTTACGTTTATTTTCGTATGACACACTACAACTATGACGTACTAAAAACTCAAACACTAAAATTAGTACGTAGTTTTCACCCTTCAACTCGCGTTATATGACCAATTCGACGTACTAAAAATGCGTCTTTAAAGATTAGTACGTAAAATCAGCCTTCTGTGGCAGCTATTTTCCAAATAGTTACGGACTAATAATGCATTTTCGAAAATTAGCACGTAAAAAAACCTGGCGAAGCCAACTAAAGCCTCAAAAATTACGTACTAAAAACCAAAAACATAAAATTAGTCCGTCACCCCAATAACACCCCAAAAACGCGCAAATAAAAAAACGGCCCTGAAGCGAACCTCAGGGCCGGTAAAAACATGAGTGGAAACAGATCAGTCGTCGATGGACTTATCTGTAGCTCTTGCGTAGATTGCTTCGACTTCCTTGCCCGGAGCCTTTGTTACAACTGTAACGATAATTGCAACGATAAGACCGCAGATGAAGCCGGGAACGATCTCATAAACACCAGTGCTGCTAATAGCGGCAGGCATGATCGTGTCTGTGAAGAGAAGGAGCCAAGCGATGTCGGCAACGGCGCCTGCAATGATACCTGCAACAGCGCCCGCGTAGTTAAAGCGCTTCCAGAACAGTGAGAGGATAACGACAGGTCCGAAGGCTGCGCCGAAGAGACCCCATGCGTTCTCAACCATGTTCATGATGTCGGAAGCCCAGGACTTGGGATCGTCAAGACCCTGAACAGCGATGAAGAAAGCGACGACAGCAACTACAAGAACGACGACACGGCCAAGCCAGAGCATCTCTGAATCGGAAGCCTTGTTCTTACGGATCAAAGGCTTATAGATATCGCTCGTAAATGCGGAAGATGCAACGAGGAGCTGGGAGTCAGCCGTAGACATTGCGGCAGCGATGATAGCCGAGAGCAAGATGCCTGCGATGAAGCCCGGGAAGATGTGTGTAACAACTTCGATGAAGATGTTCTTACGTGCGTCAGGAAGGAGCATCTCAGCAAGTGATTCGCCGTTGGGAAGAATGTAAGTTCTTCCGAGGTAAGCGATAACTGCAGCAGCGCCTAAAGTGAGAATTACCCAGATAATCGCAACTGTAGCAGACTTCTTGATCTGGGAAGGCTTCTCGATGGACATGAAACGTACGAGGATATGAGGCATACCGAAGTAACCTAAGCCCCAGCCAAGACCCGTAACGATCTCCTGCCAGGGAGCTGCGAAAGGATTTGTGCCGAAAGCGGAAACTTCACTATTGAATGCACCGTAGAAGGAAGCATCGTGGCTGCCGACTGCCTGCATAACGATTGGAACTGCGAGAAGCGCAACGAGCATCATGAGGCCCTGGAAAAAGTCTGTCCAACAAACAGCCTTGTAACCGCCTAAAAATGTATAGATAAGGATCAAAACCGCAAAGAGGATCATAGCGAGGTGCTGATGATCTGCAAACCACGGGATAACTGATGTGAATACTGCAGTACCTGCAACGAAGCCTGAAGCTACGTAAACCGTGAAGCTGATAAGGAAGATGATAGCGCATACGACCTTCAGAACCGAGCTCTGGCTTGCGAATCTGTTTGTGAGGTACTGGGGAAGCGTGATTGAGTCGCCGGAAGCTTTGGAGAAACGGCGGAGCCTTGTAGCTACAAAGATCCAGTTGGCAGCTGTTCCCAATGCCAGACCAACACCGATCCATACCTGTCCCATACCGAACGCAAAAAGCGAACCCGGGAAACCCATCAAAAGCCAGCCGCTCATGTCCGATGCCTGCGCACTCATCGCAGTAACAAAAGGACCCATGTGACGACCGCCAAGGAAATACTCTTTCTCGTCGCCGCCCTTACTCTTTATGAAGAAGAATATACCGATGGCAAGGACAACCACGAAATAGAGTACGAAAGCAATAATCTTGTCCATAACATACTCCTTTGGGGATTGATAACTCCCGTATTATAACAGAAAAATCTTTTATTGCAGTAAAGAGAGTAATTAATAAGAAGATGTCATGGGGCAAACAGCAATCTGATTTCAATCAGAAACTGCGCTTCTCTTCTTATTCACAACCAGAACAATGACGGTTATTACAGCCGAGACAGCAAATCCGATCAGTGCACCGGCGATGCGGGTATTTCTTATGCGTGTCCTGAGATCTTCGCGGGACTGTTTATATTCAGAAAGAACTTCCTGTGAAGATTCAATTTTCGAGATATCAATTACCTGGGACGGATTTCTGTCTGATGGCATGTCTGTTGATAGTAAAGGATCTATCCCTCTTCCATCACTCAACGTGAAAAACGCATGAATGTATTCCTCTCCAGCGTCATCGCTTCTATAATAAGCGCCATCAGTGATACTGCCCTTTGTACCCTTTTCAATAACTACCGGTCCGCCATAAACACTTGTAGTGTATTCATCATCGAAAACCACATCTTCAGCTAAGGTTATATCTTTTCTGAAGAGAACAAAGCAATCGTGACTGAACACATTGCCCAATAACAGCCCCAGAGTTGTGCCGCACACCAACAACACTATTGAGATCAAAACTTTCGTTGCTTTATCCATCATATTAAATCCTGCCGCTATATTGCGTCACAAATCCCCAACTGCAATCCTATTATCCAATATAGCCTCATTTGAAGTAAAGGCATGATTTAAGAAACATTTAAGAATTATCCAAGGATTATCTCAAGATTTACCTCACCCCGCGCGATAGAGTATAGTCAGAAAATCTGATAAGGCGGTCATTCAAGATGACGAAGACAAATAACAATTACGGAAGATTCCTCCTGCTCTGGGCAGGCGAATTCATATCATCAATAGGCGGCGGTCTTACAAGCTTCGGCCTTGGCCTTTATATTTTCCAGAAAACGGGAAGCGCTACAGACATGGCGTTCCTGACACTTCTCGGATTCCTTCCCGCACTGCTTCTCAGAGTCCCTGCCGGCGTTCTTGCTGACCGCTATGACAGACGACTTCTCATGATGATCGGCGACGGCTTATCAGGTCTTGGCGTTCTCTTCATCCTCATTTGCATGCTTCAGGGAGAAGCAGCACTCTGGCAGATATATCTCGGCACCACGGTAAGCTCTGTTTTCTCAGCGCTTCTGGAGCCCTCTTATACAGCAACGATTACAGACCTCCTCACAAAGGAACAGTACTCAAAGGCTAACGGACTTGTATCGATGGCAGGTTCATCAAGATACATCTTCTCGCCTATTATCGCGGGATTCATTCTTGCAGTAAGCGACATCAAGCTGATCCTTATAATCGACATCTGCACATTCTTCCTTACAGTCGTTGCCGCAGCCGTTGTAAGAGCAGGCATCAAGACAAGCGTTAAGAGTGAACCGGAGCCGTTTTTCAAGAGCATGAAGGAAGGCTGGGCAGCAGTTACTGCAAAGAAGGGCCTCATCGTTCTCGTAGTCGTATCTTCCCTGATCTGCCTATTCATGGGCGTGTTCCAGGTATTGGGCGAGCCTTTCGTGCTCTCATTCTCTGATTCAAAAACATTGGGAATCGTTGAGACGGCAGCAGCTTCAGGCATGCTCGTAACAAGCATCCTTTTAGGCATCAGAGGTATCAAGAAGCACTTCGTAAGAGCGCTCTGGATGGGTCTTGCGGTATCAGGTGTCGGAATGTCGCTGTTCGCTGTTTTCGAGAACCCGGTGCTCATCTGCTCATTCGGATTCCTGTTCTTCGCAGCGCTTCCGTTCGCAAATAACAGCCTCGATTATCTCGTAAGGACCAACATTCCCGCTGAACTCCAGGGCCGCGCATGGGGTTTCCTGGGATTCATCTCACAGCTCGGATATGTCGTCGCTTATTCACTTAGCGGCGTTACCGCTGACGTGATCGGCAAGGCAACAGGAAAGGGCGTCGGCACAGGATCTTCAATAACGATAATCGGCGCGGGAATCTGCCTCATAATCGTCGCAGTCGCCATGTCCGGAATCAAGAAGATCAGAGAGCTCGAAAACACGGACGAGCCCGCAGAAGTAAAGGTCGAAACAGCTTCATAAAGCGCTATAGCACCAAGATTCTCGGTTACGATCTCAAGCTCTGCTTGTCCGTAGCCGGGTTTTTTGGCTTCGCTCAAAACGGTTTCCAACATCAGCCTGCCGATCCCCCTGCCGCAGTATGCCTTATACACCGAAGCTTCGGGATCCACGCGGAAATAAAGATATTGCACTTTCTTAATAAAATTATGTAAAGACTAGGCTTTTGACCCTGTGATAAAATTAGGGTACGTTAACGGAGGGCAGCTGATGGATCTTTTTAAGGTTTTTATTTGTGAAGACGAGAGTATCGTGCGCGAAGGACTTCGCGACATGATACCGTGGGAGAAGTACGGCTTCGAGTTCGCAGGCGATGCGCCTGACGGCGAGATTGCCCTGCCCATGATCCGCAAGCTCAAGCCCGATGTCCTCATTACCGATATCACAATGCCCTTCATGGACGGCCTGTCACTCAGCAAGACCGTCACGAAGGAATTACCGAATATCAAGATCATCGTCATCTCCGGTTACAGCGATTTCGAGTACGCCCGAAAAGCCATCGAGATCGGTGTCGAACAGTATCTCTTAAAACCCGTAACTAAGACTGACATGATCAATGCGTTAGAAGGCGTCAGGAAAAAGATCACCGAAGAGAACGAACAGAAGGACTATGTAAAGCTCTACGAGCAGGAGTTCAAGAAGTTCGAGCGTTTGTCGCACAGGGTATTTTTCGAGAAGCTCGCAGAAGGATCACTGTCAGTACAGGAGATCTACGAAGAGGCAGACAAGCTCCATCTCAATCTTTCCGCAGACGCTTATAACATCGTAATCTTTTCGATAAGAGACTTGGACCAGTCGACATATTCCGACAACGCGTCGGGCGTTACCGAGAGCCTTTTGAATCAGTTCATGCAGTATCCGGATTACATCATCTTCAGATGCAATCTTTTCTCATATGCCGTGCTCATAAAGGGCGACGATGAGAGCGTAAAGCGCATGGAGGACAAGTGCGTGAAAATGATCAGGCAGCGCTGCGAAGAGACTCCGTCGCAGCTCGACTGGCACGTTGCGGTCGGCGCACCGACAAACAGACTGAGCGGACTTTCTTCATGCTATCAGGATGCGAACAGGGCATTTGCATACAGACACATCTTCCCTAACCAGCACATCTTTACTTCCGAGCAGTTAAAGACCGAACAGTTCGTTGCAAATGACAGCGAGATACACCAGATCGATGCGGGCAAGTTCGATCCCATGATCATAAGATATTTCGTGCAGACAGGTACGATAAACGAAGTCGAGACATTTGCCGACGACTACCTTAAGAGCGTTGAGGCGAGCGTCAATTCGATCCTGTTCCGCTACTATCTTCTGGTCAGCATCAGGGTCAATGTCGAACTCGCTTTGAAGGAAGCTAATGTTGATTCGGAACTGATCTCTTCGAGCCTCCCTACTTTCGATACCAACATACAGGCAGAAGAAGTTAAGGGTTATCTCACGGATGCCCTGACGGTCGCTATCAAGATGAGGGATGCCGAAGCGCAGAAACGCGGAAACGACATCATCAACAACGCGGTCGACTACATCAACGAACACTATGCGGACGAAGACATCTCTCTCGATTCCGTTGCTGAAGAGATCAATATCAGCGCCAACTACTTAAGCGCCGTTTTCTCCAACAAGGTCGGTCTGTCTTTCGTCGAATATATCACCAAGAAAAGAATGGCAAAGGCTAAGATCCTCCTGCGCAACACGAGCAAGAAATCGGGCGAGATCGCAAACGAGATCGGCTACAAAGATCCCCGTTATTTCTCATTCGTCTTCAAGAAGAATCAGGGATGCACGCCCAGCCAGTACCGCAACGGGGAAGTTCCTGAAGAATGAAGCTGCCTGCTGACAGGTTAAACAAGAACACGGTACAGGGAAAGATGTACCGTCTTATGCTTCAGATGTTTATCCCGATAGCTGTCATCCTCGTCAGTATTTTCGTAATGCTCCTTACGCGTAATCTCATGTACGCATCAGTATCCGGCAACATCGTCAAGGTATCTGATTTCAACCTGGACTTCAAAAAGCAGGTCGATGAGCAGATGTATTTCTACGTTACCGGATACAGCGATGAGATGCCGCTTGACGACGTAAAGCAGGCCAAGACCCTCGCTGAAGACCTCATGAAGAACACGTCCAATCCCGACGGCCGCAAAACGATCAACAACGTCCTCTCACTCTGCGACAAGCTTACAGGCTATATGGAGAGCATAGAGAAGACCACGAGCTACGACGACCGCATGGACCAGCTCAAAAAGAACATCTACGTAAGTACGCAGCTCATTGAAGACTACATGTATTCATACCTCTACTATGAGGCCGGTGAGATGGCGAGCATCCAGAAGCAGATCGACTTCTGGCTCTCGATCGAGATCGTGTTCGTCGTGCTCATCATGATCATCGTTATCCCGCTCGTTTTGAGCCGTGCCGTCAAGCTCTCGAAAAGCATCACCGAACCTATCGTTGCCATGAACGACCGTGTAGAGCAGATCGGCAGCGGCGACTTAAGCCCGCAGACACCTGTCGAGACTGACGATACGAGCCTCGCGCTCCTTTCGACAGGTATCGAAGACATGGCGGCAAGACTCGATAAGCAGATCCAGTTAAACCGCGAAGAGCAGATCAAGCTCCGCGACATCGAGCTCTCACTCATCCAGGCACAGATCAATCCTCACTTCCTGTACAACACTTTAGACGCGATCGTCTGGCTCATCGAGATCGGCAAGAACGATCAGGCAGAACAGATGGTAACGAGCCTTTCATCTTATTTCCGCTCATTCTTAAGCGACGGTAAGGATATCGTAACGCTCGCCGAAGAAAAGCAGCACATCCAGAGTTACCTTGAGATCCAGCAGGTGCGCTACAGGGACATCATGGAATTTGAGATCGATATCGATCCTGCGATCGAAAACACGAAGCTTCCGAAGATGACTTTGCAGCCGCTCGTCGAAAACGCTATCTATCACGGCCTTAAGCCTAAGCGCGGCAAGGGTAAGATCAAGGTAACCGGAACTCTCGAAGGCGACAAGATCGTCCTCAAGGTAACGGACACAGGTCTTGGTATGCAGAAAGAAGAACTGGAGAGCTTAAAAACAAGAGTACTTAATGAGGACACGACGAGCTTCGGCCTCACATCATCTTATAAGAGACTGAAGATCCTTTACGGCGATGCATGCAAATTTGATATCGAATCCGTGCCGCAGGAAGGAACTTACATAAGCATCGAAATACCCGGGAAGGCGGACATAAACAATGAAACGATTCTGTAGTGTTTTACTTTGCTTAAGCATGATCTTATGCATGGCAGGATGCCTGGGATCCAAACCGGCTGAGCCTTCCAACAAAGCATATGTGATCGGCTTTTCGCAGGTCGGTTCCGAGTCTGACTGGAGAGTCGCAAACACCAAGTCCATGGAAGCTACTTTCGCAAACGACCCGCAATATGAATTCCTCATGGAAAATGCGAGACAGGAACAGGAAAACCAGTTTACCGCAGTCCGCCGTTTCATCCTCGAAGGAGTTGATTTTATAATCATCGCACCCACGGTCGAAGAAGGCTGGCAGACGATTCTGGAAGAGATCAAGGACGCCGGAATTCCTGTAATAATCATGGACAGATCCGTCGCAGTTGACGACGATTCGCTCTATCTCACCAACATCGGTTCTGACTTTTTGGGCCAGGGCAACCTCGCCGTCAAATGGCTCGAAGGAGAGATCCCCGCAGACAAAGAAGCAAAGATCCTCCACCTCCAGGGCACGCTGGGTGCAACTGCCCAGATCATGAGAACTAAGGCATTGGAAGATGCAGTAGCCATCCACTCCAACTGGGAGATCACGAGCCAGCTCTACGGCGACTTCACCGAAGCCAAGGCTTATGAGGTCATGACCGAATATCTTAAGACAAACAAGGACATCAATGTCCTCTATTCCGAAAACGACAACATGACCTTTGGCGCAATGCGCGCGCTCAACGAAGCCGGCATCACTTACGGCAACGGCGGCCAGGTGAAGATCATTACTTTCGACGCCACCAAAGAAGCTCTCCAGTACTGCCACGACGGCAAGATAAATCTCTGTGTCGAGTGCAACCCGATGTTCGGTCCGCAGATCAAAGAGCTCATCGAAAAGTACAGAAAAGGCGAACCAATCCCGAAGCAGGTCCACGTCAACGAATCCGCTTATACAACGCAGAGCATCACGCAGGATTTCGTGAATTCGAGAGAATACTGATATTCTTCATCGAAAATGACGATCGATAAGTTTGTCTACAGTTCTCAAGTCTAACGGCTTTTTCGAGGTTTCAAACGAAAAGAAAAGTCTGTCTCCCTGCAGGATTCCTGCTTCGCTGTAATCATTAACTCTTTCGACCAGATCATCCATATAGGTCTCATCGTCCATCTTTCCGCAATGTTCGTAATAGACCACGCTGCAATCACTTAGTCTGAGAATCGTAAAATCAGGATGAATGATCTTGTTTCCGACTTTAAGCGGACATTCGTATTTATATGGAATTCCCTTAAAAAACAGCCTGTTAGCAATAATCACTTCCGACTTTGATCTGACTCTTTCGCCTTTGATCGTTAGATAGTATGGCGCACCTTTCTTAAACGGTTTCCGCTTATAAGGCATTTGCATCCACTTACGGGCAAAATCCTCATCACCGACCATTGCCGGCTTCGCAAACGCTTTCCGTTCTTCAGAAAGCTGATCAAACAGATCTTCTGCAATAACAGAAGGACAGATTTTCCTCATCCTGCTCAATGCTTTCAGTTCGGATCTTAAAGAAACCCTCATTTGCTTGAGATAACTTTTCTGGATCAGATCCCTGATAAGGTCTGTTTCGTTCTCATTAAGCAACCGGTCCTTTTTCCCTTTTATGGAAAGATAGTGATACACTCCGCTTTTACATTTTTTTATCTTGATCCTGCCATCAGGGAAAGATTCTATCTTCTTATCCAACGCTTCCAAAGTCTTCTTTATAAGTTCACTTCTTTTTCGCATCTCTTCGCCGTGAACATTAACCATATAGAACCGCCCCTTTCGATTAAGTGGCTTAATTATATGGTCCCGCCGGGTGAATAAGAGTCTCAATCTGCTGTTGAAGCAAAAGTTGAGACTGTTTCTAATTTTTCTTTGAGAATCTCATGTGTAAATCGTAATGAGTTTTACACCAAAACGATATTATTTCAGTTTGGTGTAAAAAACAGGGCTTTTTTTACACCAAATTAAAATTATTTCAAAGTGGTGTAAAATCGGGCGAAAACAGGGGCATAAAAATCGTGAAAAGCCGGAGATAATTCTTAAAACGGGCGCGAAAAACTATTTGCTTACTCAATAACAGCTGCAGGAACAATAAACGCTTTATAATTGCCGCCTTCTGCAAGAGCTGCACATGTTTTTGCGAGCTTTTTGCAGAGAAGATCAGTATCGTAACCCATGGACATTATGGAATCATTTGAATAATAACCATTGTCAAAACATGCGATAGTTATGTCGTCAGGAACTTTAATGCCGCGCTTATTTAAAAGACCTGCAAGGCTGTGCGCGATCATTCCGTTTTCGCAGATCACGGAATCGCAGTCAGAGAGCGTATCAATGAATGAAGTTAATAAACCGTGTTTCCCTTCGAGGATCTCTTTTTCTTCCTTATAGGAAAGCAGCAGGCATCTGCTCTCGTCAAATGAACTGACCGCATCGATATAACCCTTGTATTCGTCCATGCCTGAAGAAGTATCTGTGCAGAAGATGCAGGCAGTCTTGCGCCTGCCCTCTTCCTTAAGCTTTTCGGTAAGGACCTTTCCTGCTTCCCTGTAATCGGGCGCGATACTTATGACGCCCGAAGGTGCACAGGATGAATTCAGATAGATAACCGGTATAAGCGCGCCTACAGCTTCGTCGATCAGTCTCCCGTTTGCGTTGGGGATGAGGTCGTGCGCGGGTTCGATTATGACAGCCGCGGCTTTCTCTTTAACAGCGCGCGAGATTATAGCGCCTTCTTCTTTGCTGCTGCCGGAGGTAGAGAATGCCTGAAGTGTGTATTTCAATGACGCGAGAGCTGACCTTAATCCGGCTATAAGCAACGGGTTCAAATATCTGTCGCAGTCTTCGGTAATAAAAAATACAGTCTTATTCTTATGAGATTCTTCAACTATATAAGATCCGGAGCCGGTGCGCTTTTCGATAAGTCCGGCCTTCAAGAGGATATCCAAGGCCGCGCGGACCGTCTGTCTGCTGCAGGAGTATTTTTCAGCCAGAGAGTTTTCCGAAGGGAGTCTGAGACTTCCCTCCGCCCTCATTTTCTTGAGCTCTAATTCGAGCTTATTTGCTATGACGATATACTTCTCTGCCATGGCCAAACCCCTTATATTTCTTAGTAAAATTATAGGGTTCCGGCCTTGTGCAAAGATACGATAAATATTTGAGGTGTTGTTTCAAACGCCCGAAAATGTAAGGAATCTTATCCTGTTTGAAAATCTCAAAATAATGATTTTCGAGTAAAAATATTTGATTGTTAAAAATGACAACGTAAGTTTCAGGAAGGTTCAAAAGGTGCCATCAAAAAATATCCGACAAGGCGTCTAAAGATTTTCGACATCGGGGCGCGAAAACGAAGACCCGGCGCCAAACCTGTACGCTTTGATGAAATTTTTCCTGAATCTGTATTTATGCAGAATTACCATTCTTGTAAAGGCATACGAGATTCGTTGCGGCTGTTGACGAACGGGTGTTTATTTGGGGCAGAGTACATCGGGTAAGTAAACGGCCCGAGAAATAACCTCAAAATGTAAAGGAGAATCATTATGAAGAAATTTGTAAAATTGTTGGTTTCTTCCGCTCTCGTTGCAGCTATGGCATTCGGCGTTTGCGCTTGTAACGGCACAACCCCTACACAGGCACCTACACCTACAGAGGGACCCGCTACAGAAGCACCTGCTACGGAAGCACCTAAGACAGGCGACGAACTCATTAAGGTTGGTATCATCAATAACGATCCTAACGAGTCCGGTTACCGTACAGCTAACGACAGAGACATGAAGGCAACTTTTACTAAGGAAAACGGCTATGAGGCATCTTTCTTCTATTCACTTAAGAACGAAGAGCAGATCGCAGCAGCTCAGAAGTTCATCCAGGACGAAGTTGACTACCTCTTGATCTCAGCAGCTGGTACATCAGGTTGGGACGGAGTTCTT
>JAEEGL014017782.1_pt1 | contig 29010 bp, 29 predicted proteins | sample 9134231 | NCBI WGS metagenome assembly JAEEGL01 (sample SAMN16246548, study PRJNA631951) | gut metagenome | biome: gut microbiome; feature: rumen; material: fiber-attached | host: Bos | place: Iran: Karaj | collected 2018-10 | reverse complement strand
TTCTTTAATCTCATTCAGAATTACATCATTTAGGAGGAATATATCATGGCATTATTTGGTAAGAAAAAGGAAGAGAAGAAAAAGGAAACTTCATGCTGCTGTTGCGGCGGAGAGCAGACTATAAGCAAAACAGCATCTACTTGCTGCGGTGAACCTGTTGACGGTATCTGCTGTATCAAGGTTCTCGGTTCAGGCTGCAAAGCCTGTCATCAGCTCTACGATAACACAGTCAAGGCTGTCGAGGGAATGGGCATCGAGGTCGAGTATGTCACAGACTTGCAGAAGATAATGGAGTACGGTGCAATGTCAATGCCAGCGCTTGTAGTCAATGAGAAGCTCGTTTCCTCTGGTAAAACTCTGGATCCTGCTGAGATATTAAAGATTATAGGCAAATGACAATATTTAAGATAGCCGTTAAGCCTGTTTTTCTTGTATATTCCTGCGCTAACGGCAGTATGTAAAAGCACTGCCAGTCCAGAGAGGACACGCGTCTATATTACGCGCTTTTATACCAGATAGGTGTATTTATTTCCTGCCAGGCTGCTATCGCTGACAAGAAGTAATTCTTTCGGAAAGACAATTCAATATAATAACAGAGTCCTCATAGCTTCGGCTGTGAGGACTTTTTTATATCAACTGAAAAATGCACAAAACCACAGCTATAATTTTGTGCAAAAAATAGCCATAGAAATTTCACTGTTTTTGTAACACTCAGGACTCTTTTAGCGAATAGTATTAATGAAAGCAAAAATACAGGAGCTGCAAAAACTCTTGTGAAAAAATATATAAAGGAGAACATCAAAATGAGAAAGGCATTATTTATCACTGTACTAACCACTGTAGCTTTAGGACTTATCGGCTGTGAAGCTGCAAAAACTGCCAGCAGCAATGCAATGAACAGTATTATTACCACAGCATCAACTACGTTAATAAGCAGCGATGTCACAACATCAGCAGATCCTGCCGTAACGACTGATCCTGCGGCTGTTTCCGAAACCTCCGCTGAAGCTGCTGTGCCTATGAATAATGCTTTGCCCGTTGATGCAGATAATACCGCAGACTGGAAAACAGCATACAAGAATACTCTTAAAGATTTTATGGATTCGGAAAATTTCGGTGAAAAGTCAACATGGGATATACAGGACATTGATAACGACGGAACTCCCGAACTGCTCATATCAGAATCTCAGTACCATATTACAGGCGTTATGTTCTATTATTACGAGAACGGGAATGCAGTTCCTGTTCTTGACGATAACAGAAATCCTCTGCGTTACGGCGCATACGGCGGCGTATTGATCTGCCCCGAGGAAAGTCTTATCGGGATCGAAGATGTAAAGCAGGGACTGCATTATTCAGTTATGCATAAATACGAAGACCACAGGATCACGTTTGTTCAGAGAACTTTCGAGAACTCAGGCGCAGTCGGCAAAGAGAATGCTGCTTACACAGTGAACGATGATACTGTAAATGAAGATGAATACAACATCGCTCACAACGGATTCAGCTCGAAAAACTGGATAGCTGTAGGCAATCAGTATACATTTGATGACCTTTCAGCCCTTGACTAAAGTCTGTTACAATCTCCTTAATAAATATAGTAAGTCCTCATAGCTTCGGCTGTGGGGACTTGCTTATTATTGACTTGTTTTTCCTGCTGTGGTATAATTGATAAAAATCGTCTGACGGAGGCAGCAACTATGGGATATATCATGGAACTTCGCAAAATACTGGGCAGCAGACCGCTTATCATGGCAGGCGCAGGAGTCATACTCGTAAACGATAAAAATGAGATACTTCTCCAGAAGCGCAGCGACAATGGCTATTGGGACTACCCTGCGGGCTCAATGGAGCTTGGCGAGAGCTTTGAGGAGTGCGCACGGAGAGAGGTGCTGGAAGAAACAGGTCTTACCTGCGGCAAGCTTGAATTCTTTATGGATCTGTCGGGAAAGGACTCCTTCTACGAGTACCCCAACGGCGACCAGACCTACGCCGCAGTGATAATATATGTATGCCGTGATTTTTCGGGCGAGCTGAAAGAGAGCGATGACGAAGTTATCACACAGAGGTTCTTTCCACTCGATGAACTTCCTGCGAAGAACGATCCCCGCGGACTTGGTATCTTTGACAAGCTCATAGAATATCTCTCCACTCACAGTTAACTGTTATACCGAAAAAGAACGCAAAGTTTAGAGTTGTGGAGTCGCCTGCAGCGACATTATTTAAATAATGTGAGTGAAGCGAACTCATTAACTCTCAACTCTCAATTCTCAACTGATAGTCAATAAAATGCCCCGAAGCACTTTAATTGCCTCGGGGCTGAATTTATATATGAGTACCTCACTTATCTGTACTTACGCTCAGGGTGATTTTTGTAGTATTCATTCTTATCGGCGTACATACGCTCATCGGCAATATGCATCGCACTGCGGATATCGTCGCCTTCCTTGACGATACAAGTACCCACGGCAAAATGCACATTTCTTGTATTCGCAGCCTGATCGGTGAGCTGTTTTACTCTTGCTTCGATTGCTGCTTCATCAAGTCCGTCAGCTATGAGCATAAACTCGTCACCGCCTGCACGGTACACCTCACCGTCGTAGAAAACTCCGCGAAGAATAGCCGCAGCATTTTTCAGCAGCTGATCTCCTGCAATGTGACCTTCTTCATCGTTCACGCGTTTGAGTCCGTTAAGGTCGGCAAATGCGACCGCATAAGGATAGCTCATTTTCCGCTTTCCCTCAACTATCTCATCTACCGTATTATTCATGGTATTACGGTTCTTAACTCCTGTCAGCATATCCACAGAGCTGAGTATCTCAAGCTTCTGCATAAGCTGATAGTTGGCTATCTCCGAAGCAAGGAAGAAAGTTGTCAACTCCAGTGTTTCCTTTATTTTTACCGTATTTTCGATATTGAAGTTTATAGCCCAGATATACCCGATAGTACAGCCGTTATGTTTCAGCGGAAAGAGCACGATGCTCTTTGCACCTGCCTGTACAAGCGATTCATGCCACAAAGAATTTATTGATCTGAGCCACTCCATATCATGCTGATCCTTGATTATGATACAGGTACTGTCGCCTAAAGTAGCGTCCCATGTACTTGCGGTCTCAAAATATTTTTCATCAAGATAATGATCCAAGGGCTTCATTCCGCAGCCGTACTTTATAGCTTCACAGAAATTCACACAGCTGCGCTCTTCCTTGTTTAACAGAAGTATGCAGCAGTGATCGGAGTCGCATATCTGACGAATATCTTCGATTACTTCATTAAAGGTCTTATGTATATCACCTGTGCCGCGCAGCTTTATACAGGTCTTTATAACAGCCGAAGATGTATCGGCGGAAAGACTCGCTCTCTGCTCCAGATCAACATTTGGCGTTACATCATAAGAATATATGCAATAGCCGATATTTTCCTCGTCAGATCCAAGAGGAAGCAGGAACATATTCAGCCATAATCCCATTTGCGGAAGTCTTACATATGAATGAAGGAGCTGACCCATAAAAGCACTGCGGAAACAGAAGTCCTCAAAGTTTTTATTCTCGGGGAAGTACTCCTCATAGGGGGAATTCGGTATGAAAGAACGATGCATAGTATTCATCATGTCCTCACAATGAGCCCTGTTGCCAGCGGCTATGCGTATATTGCCGTAAGAGCCGTCAGGAAATCTTTCAACAGACATTACACAGGTCTTTGCGCTATACCCATTAATCATCTCATCAAAATTCATATTTAATCCTCCTTGCGCATGAATATTTTGTCTATATTGCATATTATATCACTTTTTACCTTAGAAGTCAATTCGCTATATCACTAAATTTATAATGTCTATTCTTACAAGGTTCATATGTTTTACTGCTCACTGAGATAGTTTACTGCCCATTCAAGCTCATAGTCCTCTCCGTCACGGAATATCTTCATTGCCGCATCATAGTCGAAAGGTATGCGCACCTCAACAGGATCGCGGCTAACGCGATCTGCTCTTGTATCTATATAAGGTACACCGTCCTCACCAAGCAGCAGACCTGTGGGATACAAAACTCCCACAACAGAGTCTGAAAGCACACAGCAGCCCCCTGTTTCCTGACCGCTGCCGCTGGGATCGGTAATACCTGCAAGGGTAACATTAGGCAGCTTTGAAAGATACAGCGAAGCCGCATCGCCTGCACTAATACATTCAAGATTGGTAAGTGCGACTACTTTCAGATCTGCAAATTCACCTGTACCGCGGATATATCGCTTTGCGGCGCAGATATATTCACCGCTGCGGTACAAGCCGAGTCCGTGGGTAAAATATTTCTCGTTGGTAAGAAGTTCGCAGAATGAAACTGTCGGAGCATCACAGCCGCCCATATTGTCGCGGAGATCAATGACAAGATACTCCATTCCCTGCTCTTTCAGACTGCTGAGCTTTTTACGGAATTCCTTCTTCATATAGTCGCTCCTGCTGCTGAAATCGCTTACCAGATCACGCGGACCGCCTGAGGTCTGAGCATTCATAACTATATAGCCGCATTTGTCGTTCAGCATCTTTGTGCTGAAATTTGGCTGCCCTGTTTTCTGTATCTGTGTAAAGGCGTCGTAAGCCTCATAAAATGTATTGTTTTCGCCCAGATCACTGAGCACAGCGGTCTGCTCTTTCCCCGATTTGTCGAGGAAAGTGACTTGCACCGTATCTCCGCCTGTGCCCGAAAGGTACATAGCACTGACCTTATCCGCATTGGCTTTTACAGGCTCGCCCCGATCAAGAACATCTTCCGCAGCCGCCTGCTGCACGGGCTTTCCGTTCCACTTGGTAATAACTGTTCCGTCCTCTATGCCAAGCCTGTTCACCTCGTCAGTCGTGCATACAGCTATTACCTCACCGCTGTCAAGACCTATCATGGCAAGACCGTATTCGCGAAGCTCAAAAACAGAGGGATATTTTTCGGTATCATAATTGCGCTGTACCATAATATGTCCGTCGTGGAGCTCATTGCAGAACATTTCTACAGCGTCCGCAAATTTTCCGGGATCCTTTTCCTGCTCCGCTTCCTTTACCATGGGCATATACTTATTTTCAAGGGCGGAAAAGTCAACATCTTTCCACTCTTTAAGCACATAGCTCCTGTCCATTTCCTGCGCCAGTGCATGAAATGACTCGCTGTAGCTCTTCCGTGCTAAATTACAGGTATTTTTTGGGATAGCACAGAAGAATATGCCGAACACCAGAGTCAATACTCCCGCCACAGAGCCTACGATCCTGTAGCCTTTCCTCATATTTGCAACGGGCATCAGCAGCAGAGCAAGCACTGCTATAAGATACAAGGGAGTATAGACATTTAAAAGAGAAGCTCCCCTCACATAGATGAAATAATGCAAGATAGTTATGAGAAGCGGAATAAAGCAAAGATCCTGCCATTTTTTCAGCTTCTGCTCATAGAACCGCCATTTATGATGCAGTATTGCAAGTATCAGCATTGTAAGCATTATCGCTCCGCACCATATCAGCTGTATTTTGCCTCCCCCGTCAAGGCTATGGCGCAGTGTTCCAATGAAATTACTCATGTATGTCCCCCTTCGATATGTTTTTTAAATTATAACATATAAGCTTTGAAATAGCAACAACCGCGGCGTAGCAGTTCATGTTCAGTAATGCTTTAACGCACAAAATGGTGCAGCACTACGCCGCTAAATTATGATTTAGCAAATCACGCGATGATATTTCCCTGATAATTCATTGCCTCTCGCGGCTATAATTTATTTATTAGATATATTTCAGCGCGGAGAAAGGGTACAGCGTCACGCTGCTCAGAAAACGACTTGACATTGCGCTGAAAAAGACTTATAATTTCAATGATATTTACGTCTTTACGGAGGTGCTTATGAACACCATTTCAACCGATATCCGCACAGTTACGACTCCATTCGGAGAGATAACATACACATTCCAGCGCAAAAAGGTCAAGAACATAAATCTGCGCGTAAAGCATGACGGGAACGTTTATGTTTCCGCACCTAAAAGAGTCCCTGCGAAAGCTGCCGATGAGTTCGTCGTAAGCAGGAGCAGCATGATACAGCAGGCTGTAAAAAGCTTTGCAGCCCGTGAGCTTATGAAAGAAAGGCAGAAAAATCTGTCCGACGGCAAGACCTTTATACTCGGCGAGGAATACACCGTAAAAACTATGGCAGACCGCCGCGAATACGCCGAAAAAGCCGATAACTGCATCATCATACATATGAAAGATACAAGCGACAGCGCAAGGAAAATAAGTATATACAACGCATGGCTGAAAGCTTATACAGAAGAGGTATTTCTCTCCGTCATGCATGATGTACATAGTAAGTTCGTACCGCTGGGCATTGATTTCCCCGAGCTGAAAATACGCTCCATGACCGCTCGCTGGGGCAGCTGCCACACCTACAAGAAAATGATAGTTCTCAACAGGCGCATGATAGAAGCTCCGCTGAAATGCATCTCCCACGTGGTAACGCATGAATTCTGCCACTTTATCCACCCCGACCATTCAGCGAAGTTCTATACCCTGCTTGATAATATGTGCCCCACATGGCGCGAGGACAAAAAGCTCCTTGAAAAGCTTGTGATACTGTGAACGCTTTCATTGACAATGCCGCTCTTTTCATATATAATTGTTAGTATAAACGCAAGATCACGGAGGTTAAGCTATGATACTGTCGGATAAAACTATACTGAAAATGCTTGATGAAAAAACTCTTGTCATCGAGCCCGTTACAAAGGAACAGATACAGCCTGCAAGCGTGGATATAAGGCTCGGAAATACTTTCAGCATCGTTGACGATTCGCCCTCGGGGATAATCACTCTCGACGGCAGCATAAACTACAAGACCATCACTACAGATACATATCTTTTACTGCCCGGACAGTTCGTACTTGCTACGACTATGGAATATTTCGAGCTGCCCGATGACCTCACAGCATTTGTGGAAGGAAGAAGCTCCCTGGGACGCATGGGACTGTTCATTCAGAATGCAGGCTGGGTAGACCCCGGCTTCAAGGGCGAGATAACTCTCGAGCTCTTCAACGCCAACAGATGCGCTATCGAATTAAAGGCAGGACGCCGAGTCGGACAGCTGGTATTCGCCCAGATGGACGACCACGCCCTTGATCCCTACAACGGAAAGTATCAGGGACAGAAAGGCGCAACTGGTTCAAGAGTTTTCATGGATAAGGATAAATGATCGTATATAAAATAACATGAAAGGAGCTTTGCAATGTCACTGAACAGTTTCATTTTCAATAGAATGTGTACTAAAAGCGACAGAAAACGTGACGCAGGTCTTACGACTCCGCCCGAAATAAGACGCTTTGACAACATTCAGTACGGAAAGAACAGAAAATGGCAGATAATGGACGTTTACCGCCCTAAAGCTGCTAAAGGCAGGCTCCCCGTTATCGTAAGCTTTCACGGCGGCGGCTGGACTTACGGTACTAAAGAGACTTATCAGTTTTACTGCATGGACCTTGCAAAACGCGGCTTTGCAGTCGTAAACTACACGTACAGACTTGCTCCGAAATACCGCCACCCCGCTCCCTACCATGATACGAATGCAGTTTTTCGCTGGATACTGAAAAATGCTGATAAACTGGGCTTCGATACGGATAATATCTTCGCTGTGGGAGACTCCGCAGGCGCAATGGGCATAGCTCTGTATGCCTGCATGGTGACCGACCCCGAGTACGCGAAAAACTACAAATTCAGGATACCCGAGGGACTGAAAATAAAAGGACTTGGTCTGAACTGCGGCATTTATGATCTATTCAAGGAAGATAGTGTAGGAACTTTAAAAGACTATCTGCCTGAAAAGTATCACATCTCGCTGCTGAAGCAGCTCAACGCAGTCGATAATGTGACTGCGGATTTTCCACCGTGCTTCATTATGACATCAAATGAGGATTTCCTGAACTATCAGTCTCCCCTGCTTGCGGAAAAGCTGGACCAGCTGGGAGTAAAATACGTATACAAGGTATACGGTGATGAAAATAATCCGCTCTCTCACGTTTTTCACTGCAATGTAAAGTCTGCTGATGCGGCAGCCGCAAACGATGATGAGTGCGCATTTTTCAAGGGATTAATAAAATAAAACAAAGCCGCAGTGCGGCGGAATAGAGGTAATATGAAAACATCGGCAGTTATTGTCTGTGCAGGCAATTCAACAAGAATGGGCGGTGTCAATAAGATACTGCTGCCACTGGGCGAAAGAAAGGTCATAGGAGTGACCATGCAGGCTTTTCAGCAGTGCGAAAGCATAACGGAAATAGTTATCGTTGCCCGTGAGGACGATATCCCTGCAATACAGGAGGAAGCAGAAGCCGCAGGCATATCCAAGCTTGCAGCCTGCACTACAGGCGGCTCTACACGTCAGGAGAGCGTTATCAACGGTATAAAGAAGATATCCAAGGAGACCGAGCTCGTTGCCATACATGACGGTGCGCGTCCCCTTGTAAAGCCCGAGCATATCGAAAAGGTCATCAAGGACGCTTCTGTATTCGGCGGTGCAACTCTCGGAGTTCCCGTAAAGGACACTATCAAGACCGTTGACGGCGGACTTATCATAGATACTCCCCCGAGAAGCTCGCTGTACATCACTCAGACTCCGCAGATATTCAAGCGCAATCTTTACTTTGAGGGTATAGACTTTGCTCTCGAACACGGACTTGATTTCACAGACGACTGCCAGCTTGTAGAAGCTATCGGAGGCAAGGTCGCAATGACTGTGGGAGATTATACAAATATAAAGATAACGACTCCCGAGGATATCGCCATTGCGGAAGTTCTGCTGAAAATGTGTAAAGACAAAAAGGGCTTGCTATAACGACAGGCTCTTTTTGCTAAAAAATATAAATACTTCAAACATAGTGGAGAATATTTTTGCTTGACAACGCTCGCTGTTCGTTGTATAATATAACATAAGATACGAAATATCTTAAATTCTATGTAAAGGATATTAAACAAATGAAGAATGTAATCAAAAAAATCTCAGCAATCGCAATGGCATTTACACTGCTCAGTACTGGTACAGCTGCTATAAAGACAATTGTGCCTCAAACGGATAACACTATCATAGCAAGTGCAGCAGGCGGAGAATGCAATCACGCAGGTTCATGGAGCAGCTGGAGAACAACAAGGACGGAGTGGGGATTTCTCATAAAAAAAGAATATCAAGAGCGTACATATACATGTATAAGATGTGGACATCATATTAAGACTGAAAAAAGACATCGTAACATATACTTTTGTGAGGAAAGAACTATACCCGGTTCATGGATTTACGATTGATGTCAAGCAAATAAGAATCATTTTTTGTTGTATTTTTTTAAATAGCTTGCTATTAAGACTGATACACATATAAAAGTTATGCCCCGAAGCGTTTTTGACACGCTCGGGGCATTGTTTTATCATATTGGTACTAAGGTAAATCAGGATTTATCAATAAGTGAAGTTATATAGACTGTCTTTTCTTCATTCGCTGCCAACTGATATACCCATATACATCATTCAGCAGAAATGCGATAAAGCAAACAACGACAGAAATATTACGCATATCCATACAACTTGCCAAAATCCATAAAACTATCAAAACAATATCGTTAGCGGCATAAGCCAACGCAAACGTCGGACATCTGCGAAAAGTGAGATACACTGCCATAAAGCTTGTTGTTACAGATATGGTACTCGGTATGATGTTTGCGGTATCAAAATGCTTAAGAATGAAATAAAACACTACCGTAACAACAATAGTCAGAAACAGCATAAGTATTTGTTCCGTTTTACCTATGCTATTCACCTTGACCTCTGCCTTGTTACCTTTATACGGATTTTTTAGCCAAGCTATAAGAGCAAAAACAGCCATTGGCATTGTCATACCGAGGTATGTGAACATTTCACCATAGTAAGAGAAACGATATGAAATAATACCATAGAGCAAGCTGAAAACAACCATAAGAGCTTGTCCGAACGGGTTGCCCTTTGCATTGAAGATAAGCGAGGTCACACCAATAAGAGATGCAATAAGTGTAGGATAGCTTTCGCGGTCAAAAATGCAAAATGACGTGATGATAAAAGAAACAGACAAAGACCATAAAAGCAGTTCTGCCTTTGAAAAATACTTAGATATTATTTTCATAAAACCTCCAAAAAAATAAGCACCCGCATACACATCTTCTAAGACCTAACGATGTGTAAACGAATGCAAACGCATTACACTACCCGGTGGCAGTTATACTATACATATATTTTATCATTTTCAAAGCAAAATGTCAATAATATAAATTCCGATTTATGTCAGCAACAATTATAACACAACATCGCTGTACTGTCAATACAAATACTATGGTTTAATGTAGGGGACGGCGCAGCCAACAGTTGCACGTACCCTCAGTCCTACGGACATCTCCCTACACTGTAGGGAGTCACTCGACGCCCCTTTGTAGGGGCGGATATTATCCGCCCGTCAGCTTTTGGACTGCTTCGGCAGTCTTTTTTATTTGGTCTGCACAATAATAACCCGTATGAATTGTGCAGGTATACAAAGTGAAAAATTATTTTTTCAATATTCAACGGGTATGCATTGAATTTGACCTTTTTTCAGCCCCCTTATGAACGGCGGTTTTGTTCGGGACTGAAAGGAGGTCATACTTTTTTGAACAGAAACACTAAAGCAAAACTCAATATCTTCTGTTGTAACTATGTTACACTGGGCAACGCGGAGGAAGCCGCTTTGAAAGCAGGCTTTCCCCGTGAAAATGCTCTCACCGCAGGCATCGAGCTCCTCAAAACAAAAGAATGTCAGGATAATATCGCACGGATAAGAGATATCCTCTCCGACAGCGGCAGCATTATATCAGGTCTGAAAAGGCTTGCTTTCGGCAGCTGCACCGACGCAGTATATCTTGTGTTCGCCGATGAGCTGCCGCCTGCGGAAACTGTCGGAAAGCTTGATCTTTTCAACGTTTCCGAGATAAAACGTGTAAAAGGAGGCGGCGTAGAAGTAAAATTCTTCGACAGAATGAAAGCTCTCGAAAAGCTGTTCGAGCTTGAAAACGCCTACAGCGACCGCGACAAGGCGGCAAGTCTCATAAGAGCCATGACCGCCCAAGAGGAGTGTGAGGACTTTGAAGATAACTAAGCTCTCACTCAAACAGAAGATAGCCATGAGGTGGTGGGCTTCACAGAAGTTCAGCGGCTATGACGCTATCATATGCGATGGAGCTGTACGAAGCGGCAAGACTCTTTCAATGTCGCTGGGATTCGTATTCTGGGCAAGTCAGCGATTTAACGGCGGAGCCTTCGCCATGTGCGGAAAAACTATAACCTCGCTCCGCCGAAACGTTGTAACGCCCATGCTCCCTTTTCTGAAAGAACATGGCTTCATTATCAATGAAAAGGTCAGCGGCAATTACTTCGATATGACATTTAACGGCTGTACCAACAGAGTATACCTTTTCGGCGGCAAGGACGAAAGCTCCGCTGCTCTCATACAGGGTATGACTCTTTCGGGAGTATTCTTCGATGAGGTCGCTCTCATGCCACGCTCATTCGTTGAACAGGCTCTGGCAAGATGCTCGGTGAATGGCTCGAAAATGTGGTTCAACTGCAATCCCGATAACCCGTCACACTGGTTCTACAACGAATGGATAAAGAAACGGAAAGAGAAAAACGCCCTGTATCTTCACTTCACTATGGCGGATAATCCTTCCCTTTCAGAAAAGGTAAGAAAGCGCTATGAGCGTATGTACTCGGGCACTTTCTACGACCGCTTCATACTTGGAAAATGGACGGCTTCACAGGGAGTAGTCTACCCTATGTTCAGCGAAAGCGAACACGTTTTCAGCGGTGATATCGAGTGCGAAAAATACGTCATATCATGCGATTACGGCACTGTCAATCCCTCGTCCTTCGGGCTGTGGGGACTCAGCGGCGGAATATGGTACAGGCTCAGCGAATACTACTACGACTCACGCCGTGAGGGCTTATCCCGTACCGATGAGGAGCACTATGCAGCACTTGAGGAGCTTGCAGGCTCGCGGCATATCGAAAAAATCATCGTTGACCCGTCCGCGGCAAGCTTCATCGAATGTATCCGCAGACATGGAAAATTTCCCGTAGTCAAAGCCGATAACGATGTTATATCAGGTATAAGGCAAGTAAGTACAGCTCTTAAACAGGGCAGACTGAAATTCCATTCCTCATGCAGGGATATACTGAGGGAGTTCACGCTGTACAGCTGGAACGAAAAAGCAGGCACAGATGCTCCCATAAAGGAAAACGACCACGCTATGGACGATATGCGCTATTTTGCGGCGGATATGTTCAATTCTCAGGACAGCGGCGACTTTGTCGCACTGTCCGTCACCCGATAAACTACCGTTCAATAACTAAACAAAGGAGGAATTATGAAGCTTTTTCAGAAGAAAAACACTCCGAAAACTGCTCCCGAGCTTATAAGCACACAGCGTTCATGCGGCGGTAAATTTACTCTGCCTGCAACTGTTCAGCCCTACGAAAAGGAGCTTTACGACAGGCTTCGCTGTGCTGTACCTATCATTGATGCGGCTATTATGAAGATCATCAGGCTCACAGGCGGTTTCCGCGTTATATCCTCGGACGAGAGCTATCAGCAGGAGCTTGACGACTTCCTTGCAAATGTTCCCGTAGGTCTTACAGGGCGCTCGATAGGCTGCTTTTCGGATAATTTTCTCGACAGTCTCCTCACCTACGGAAGTGCCGCAGGTGAGATAGTTCCCGACAGTGAAGAACAGCGCATTGCAGGGCTTTGGAACGGCGATGTTTCACGCATAAGGCTGTCCGCAGGAGCTGACCCGTTCAGCAGGAACTATACTGTCATCGCTCCCGACGGCAGCTCCCGAAAAATAGCTCACCCCGAGCGCATACTCTATGCTTCTCTCACAGGGGGCTGCTCCCTGCTCAGAGGGCTTCCGTCACTCAGCGGTATCCTTATGAGGATATACGAATGTATCGGTCAGAATTACGACCGTGTGGGAAATGTCCGCTATGCTGTGACTTACAAGCCCTCGGGACAGGCAGGAGATATGCTTAACTCCCGTGAACGGGCTCAGCAGATAGCCCGTGAATGGGCAGACGGTATGAACTCCGCCAAATACGGTCAGGTAAAGGACTTTGTGGCTGTTGGAGATGTAGATATCAAGGTCATAGGTGCTGAAAATCAGCTCTTTGATACAAATGTCCCTGTGAGACAGATCCTCGAACAGCTCATCGCAAAGCTCTCAATACCGCCGTTCCTGCTTGGACTCTCGTGGAGCTCTACGGAGAGAATGTCATCTCAGCAGGCAGACATACTCACATCGGAGCTTGAATACTACCGCAGACTTCTCACACCTGTCATATGCGATGTGGGCAATTCATTCCTTGCTTCCATAGGTGCGGAAGCTTCCTGCTCAATAGAGTGGGACAATATCAATCTACAGGACGAAACAGCTCTTGCAGAGGCAAGGCTGAAAAACGCTCAGGCGAGAGAAATTGAGCTCCGCCTTGAAAAAAATGAAGAATAACGGAGGTAAATCTATGTATAACGATATCAAACTTGAAAAGGGTCTTTACAATCTCAGCGGAAAGTCATTCACAGCTGCTCTTGAGGAGCTTGACCCCTCCTCGGCATACGCAGGCACTCCCCTCGAAAAGCTGGACGCTTTCGAGAGACAGCTCAAGCGTTTCAATATCAGGATAAACGGTCAGGACTGCGACTGCGTTGAGAAGTTCTTCTCGACTACAGAGACTGCCGTTCTCTTCCCCGAATTCGTTACACGCTGCATCAGAAAGGGCTTCGATGAAACTGTCCTCAATACCGTATGTGCTGCAAAGACAGTATGTGCAAGCGGTCAGTATCTGGGCTGTGTACTCGATGACACCGAGACTTACACAACTACCGATCAGACAGAAACTCTCCCCGAGGCTAAGGTCACAGAAAGCACTACAGCTACTGTGCTTGAAAAGTTCGGCAGACTCATCAGTGCTTCCTATGAGGCTATCCGTCAGCAGAGACTCGATGTTTTCGGTGTTATGCTCAGAAGCGTGGGTGCAAGACTTGCTGTGTCGGTGGTAAAAAAGGCTGTTGCCGTACTTGAAGCAGATACTACTCCTATCACTACTTCCGCACTCACATACGATGACCTTGCTGCACTTTACGGCGAATTCGACTGCTTCGACATGACTACTGTCATTGCTTCTCCTGCTGTAGCTTCAAAGATAGCTGCTATGGATCAGCTCAAGGAGTGCTCTGCAAATGCAGACGGCAAGCTCATTCTCCCATTCGGCTCGGAACTGGTCAAGACTTCGGCTGCCGACAATGATACTATCATAGGTATCGACCGCAATTTCGCACTTGAATTCATCACAAGCACAGACCTTATCATGGAGACCGACAAGCTCATCGACCGTCAGCTCGATCAGATGACAGTTTCTATCACCTGCGGTTTCAGAAAGATAACTCCCGATGCAGTTAAGGTGCTTACTATCACGACCGAAACTTAATGCGGCATATTCAAAAGATGAAAAGTAGGGGCTGATGCCTACATCAGCCCGTAATTATAATGTTCGGGGCGATGTAAGCATCGCCCCCTACAAAATCATTATGTTGAGGGCGAGCGGAACTCGTCCCTACAAATAAACCGAAAGGAGATAATATGGACAAGTCTATTCTCGATAAGATCAATAAATTCACACGCCGTCCCCTTTCTGAGGACGAGTTATACGTATTCTCGGTCATACTCTGCGATAACGATATTGACCGCGACTGTGAACGCTTCTCGGAAAATGCTCTCGCTACTCTCAGAGAAAAGTTCATCGGCAAGACAGGTATCTTCGACCATGACGCCTCCACAGCCAATCAGAATGCGCGTATCTTCGATACGGAACTTGTCACCGATGATACACGGCTCACACAGTTCGGCAAGCCATACGTCTGCCTCAAAGCTATGGCGTACATGGTGAGGACTGACGAAAACAAGAACCTCATTGCCGAAATTGACGGCGGTATCAAAAAGGAAGTCAGCATTTCCTGCTCCGCAGCAAAGAGGATATGCTCTGTCTGCGGCAATGACAAGAATATCTCATCCTGCAATCACGTTAAGGGGAAAAAATACGGCGGCAATATATGCCACACTGTCCTTGATGATATCACGGACGCTTACGAATGGAGCTTCGTTGCCGTACCTGCTCAGGTAAACGCAGGAGTTACGAAAAAATACAGCGAATCTGATGCCCTAAAGTCGCAGGCTAAGGATATACAGCTCTGCGATGCGGAGCTTCGCCGCGATATCCGCAAGGCTGCCTTTTTTGCAGGCGGCAGGGCTGCGGCTGATATAGCTTCCGTATCGGCTGCAAATATGAATACTCAGCAGCTTATCGCGCTTCGCAGATCATTTGAGCTGCAGTGCAGAAAAACAAAAACTGAGGTACAGCTTGAATTCGGTGCAGAGTCGGACGATACCGCAGACAGCTTTACCATGAGATAAGGAGAAAGTATGGATATTCAGAAAATAACCGAGATATTCGAGCTTATGACAGGTGAGGAAAACAGCACCGAATACATGAAGCTCATATATCTTTCCATGCGTGAGGTGGACGATATCCTCAGACCAAATGCGGATATAAGCGACCTGAGACTTTGCTTTCTCTGCGCTGCACTGGCTTTTTACAGGCTACAGCAGATACTTGCTGCAAGAGAAAGAGCAGATGTTACCTATGCAGGAAAGGTGCTGAAGGAGTCGCAGAATACTGCCTGCGAGTACGCAAAGCAGCTCCTTAAAGACTACTTGCAGATGTGTAAGAGCCTTATCACTGTGGAGACTTTCGTTTTCGGCAGCTTTTCAAGCGGAGAGGAGATGTTATAATGCTGCGTGAGATAATGAATGATATAATAGACAAGCTTACAGACAGCGGCGTTACAGCCGTTTACAGTGCCTTTGATGCAGTGGATATCGCCAAAAAGGAAAAGGGTATATTTACCATTGTGGGCATAGACGGTTTTGAGTCCTACTCACCTGTATATTCACAGTTCTATGTTTATATCCCGTTCAGAGCCGATATAGAGATGTGCATTACCGCTCCAAAGGGAACTTCATCAGATGATATATACCTGTTTTATGATGAAAAAATCGAGCCTGTACTTGCAGATATGTGCGGACTTACCTGCTCGCTGTCGAAAATGAGTATCAAATTCGACTCGAATATACAGCGGCTCGTCCTCACCGCAAAGCTCTCGGCAAGCGGCATAACAAAAATAGAAAGGAGCAGCCCATGAGTATCACGGAACTTACAAAGCATGAAGCTGTACCCGTAAATATAGCCTCAGCCGTTGTCTACTGCGACGGCTTCAAGGCTGTATCCGCAAGAAGCATAAACGAAGAGTCAACGGCTGACGGCGGAAGCGTGTTCACCAACAATGCAAGCCGCAGTACAAAGCTTACCTTTTCGGGAAGGATATTCGCGGACTATTCCGCAGATTTCATCTACAGCTTCAATGCTCTTGTGAAAAGCTCCGCTGCATTTAATGTGGAGTATATGGGGCTTTGTTTCAGAAGCTGTCATCTGCTCTCATACACCTTTGACAATAAAAAAGGCGACTGGGCAGATGTAACGGTAACGCTAGTAACTGCCGATAATATTATAAGGAGCGATGATACTTGACAGCTGTTCTCAGTATAAAAAACAAGGACGGAACTCTCCTCGCCGAGGAGAATATACTTGCGTTCAGTTTCAGAAAGGATATATATACTCCTTACACTTCACTGTCTGCAAGAGTCCGTACTGCACGAACCAACTTCGATAACGCAGCAGAGGTGCTTCTTGCACTTGACAATACTCTAATTCATCACGGTCTTATTGACAGTCTGAAAATAGAAAAATCAGGGGGAGAATACTTCCTGAATGTCACGTCAAGAAGCTTTACTTCCCTGCTTTGTCAAAACCAGATAGAGCCCGGACTTAAAATGAACATATCATTCAATATGCTCATGGACAATTTCTATACCCTGCCCTATGTCACTCACGAAAACAATGCCGATGACAGCAGTTATATCTACGTAAGACCTAATACCTCAATGTGGGACGCTGCCTCAAATCTTTCGTACAAGCTCCTGGGTACTTATCCTTATATAAGAGCTACAAATACAGTAATGATAAGTGCTTTCCCTGCACCTGCGGTGTTCGACTTAACGAATACCGATCTGCTCACTTACGGTACCGAGCTTGCCTGCGCACATATCGCCAGTGATTACCATATGGCTGATATCAACGGAAATTACGGTACTTTCGACCTTACCGACAGCGATGCGGCTGCACTTAAAATAGTGCGTAATAAATTCTTTGAACTTGATATGCGATTTCTCTATGATCCGCAGCAGGCTCTGTTATTCCGTGATAAGTATGACTTCCGCGGACAGAAAAGGATATTCTGCTCCTACAGCGGCTATCAGGGCGAGGACCTGTACGACATAGTAAGCTTCGGAACTGTTTCCGCACAGCGTATAGGCTCTGTCACTATAAAAGGCAGCAGCAAGGGTATTTTTACAGAGGTGGGAGTTTACGTTGATAAATTTCCGCACTGATAACGTGAAACGGCTTTCCTTTAGCCGCATTACTCTTATATATGCTTTTATGCTGATTATTGAGAGAACCCCTTTTGAAAAAGGGGCTTCTCTCAAACTCTCTCCCGAAAACTTCTGTTTTTATTTTTTCCCAGATAGAGCGCGACCTGTAGACTTACAGGTCTTTTTTATTATATACGCGCCCTATCTGGGAAAAAATCAGATAAAAGTCTTTGGAAAGGGGTTCGGGGGATAACCTTTCCTCAGAAAGGTTTCCCCCGATAAATCAATATAAACTTCTATATAAGTACTGCGGCTACACGGAAGCCGTTTTGCGTTATTATTTGATAGGCAGCTCTGTCACAAGCTTGAGAAGATACTTCTGTATTGCCTGTGCATCGCCTGTTGTCATGCCGTCATTGCCTGTAACATCGGCATTTTCAATGCCCTGCTTTGTGATGTGTGTCTTTTCTGTACCGCTCTCGCCGTACTTGTTCGGATTTGCAAGTGCCTGCATGATGAGTACTGCATCTGAAAGGTCTACATCACCGTCACAGTTTGCATCGCCTGCTTTGTAATCCTTGCTTGTTGTCTTTGGAGTGGATACAGTCGTAGTTGCGACCTTAGTTGTAGTAGTAGTTACCTTTGTTGTGGTGGTTGTTGCCTTCTTGGTAGTTGTAGTAGTTGACGGAGTTGAAGGAGCACTGCCCTTTATCTGTCCGTAAACTATACCACAGCCTACTGTGGACATATACACCTTGCCGAACTCGTCCATATCGCCTACAAGGTAGTTGCCGTTGCCTGTACCGCCGTAGAGGTGGTCTGTATTGATACATACCCATGTCTTGCCTGCGTCTGTTGAACGGTAGATGCCCTCCTTATCGTCCTTATCGGGCTTGCCGTAGATGAAGAGTGTATTCACATCGCCCTTCTTCTCAGGTGCGCCGTAACCGATACACTTTGCGTATGCTACATTTTCAAGATGTTCAACTGTCTTGCCCTTGTCGGAGATGAGATATACGCCGTGATTTGCGCCTGCAAGAGCTACTGTGCCCTTACCCACATATGCGAGGTCGCCTGTGTGCTCGAACTTCCATGTAAGCTCCCAGTTATATGGGCAGATACGTGTCTCTGTGAATGTTGCGCCGTAATCCTCGCTGACGAAGTAAGAATAGTGAGCTTCGTCATATGTAGGCTCTTTCTTGGACATATCAGATGACCAGTACTCATTGTACTGAGCGCCTACAGCGTAAACTATCTTCGGATCTTCGGGATCAACGAGAGAATAAACACCCTTTGTTGCTTTTATGCCTGCGCAGTCCTTCCATGTTGCGCCCCAGTCGTCGGAGTAGGAAGCTCCGCCCTTGGCACTTGTATTTATAACTCTGTACTTGCCCTTTGAAAGCTCTGTGATAGCGAGCTTACCGCCTGTGCAGGCAGGCTTGAAGGTCTTCCATGTCTTGCCGCGGTCTAAAGTATAGTAGCCGCTGCCTGTATTATTTCCGTCACCGTTTGCGGTTCTTGCCCATACGTCTGTATTCTGCGGGCATACTGTGATAGCAGATGTAGAGCCCATATTCGGCTTATACTGTTCAGGTATGCCGTTTACTGTAGTGTGAACGAAGCCGTCATAGTCGCCGATAGCTGAAAGGTCGAGACCGTCAGCTGTGCTGTAGAAGTCAAGGCTTACGCACTCCTCAACGCCGTCAGGCTGGAAGTAGAACTGTATGTCTTTTTCGGCCCATGCATTGTCGCAGGCAAATACGCCGTTGCCTGATGTGAGGAGGAGTCTGTCTCCCTCAGCATCTCTTGGGTCGATAACGATACTGCTGCCCCAGTGGCAAGCCTTGCCGTATATCCAGTCATAGCCGTTGGTATCAAGCGGAAGTGAAATGAAGCTCTTTACGCCTTTGCCTGTTGAATAGTCTGTAGGACCTTCACCCGGAGTGATATTCTCCCATGTCTTGCCGCCGTCAGATGAACGGAAGAAGTAATCGCCCCATGCGATAGTACCCTCATTCTCAGGTGTGGACGGGTCGTCCTGGACCCACTCTGTTCCGCACCACTGTGCTGACCATATACCGCAGGTACGTGCAAACATCTTGTTAGGGTCGTTCTTGTCAACCTCGATCATACCGATAGAATTGTCGGAAACAGAAAGCTTTTCAGCTTTTCCCGAAGCGATGTTGTACTTGTATGCACCGCCTGATGCACCTGCAAATGCAAGTCCGCCGATGTATGTGAAGAAAAGGTTTCCGTTATGGTCACTTGTTATGGAGAGAGGATAGTTTTCGTTAGGAAGTGCCTTTATAGCCTCGAACTTGTCGTCCTTAACGCTTGCAACATGGATATTAGCCTTTCCTGTTACGGAAGTTCCTACATATACCTTGCCGCCTTCGATATAAACACAGCCGATACCGTTCTGCTCGTTGTAGAGCTTAGCAGGCTCTGTACCTCTTACCATATGGTCTGTCCATGACGGATATTTAAGCTCACCTGTGAAAAGTCCGAGAGCGTCATAGCCCTCAACAGGCTTCCATGACTTACCGCCGTCTGTTGACTTGATAAGTGCCGATTTGCCTGCGGTAACATCGCCGCCTGCATAGATAGTGTCGGGGTTATCGGGATCAACTGCGATAGGCTCGATACACTCACGTCCGTCGCCGTTTCCGTGTACCTGAATATGCTCTGTAACGTCAACACCTGTAAAGGTCTTGCCGCCGTCTGTAGTCTTGTATATAACTGTCTTTGCGTTTGAGAAGTATGCACAGCCGCAGAGGAAATAAGCTGTCATATCGTCTTTGGGATCAATAGCGATACCCTTACAGCTGAGAAGTCCTCTGTCGTCCTCATTGATGAAACCGAAGAGCTGTACCCATCTCTTCTTGTCATAGTCGTATCTGTACGCACCGCCTACGTCCGTACGGAGATACATTTCCTTCTGTCCTGCAACGATGCCGGAAACGAATCCAGCACCGCCCATTTTAAGTGTGTCCCACTCCATTGTCGAAGAGATGTCTTTTGATGCTGCTGCCTCAGCTGTTCTGCCATATTCCGATGTGCCTAATACGGAAAGGCTTGCTGTACTTATACAAACAGCACAAAGACCTGCCAAAGTCTTTTTCATTGCTTTCATTTGTTTTCTTTCCTTTCTGTTTATGTATTGAAAATCTTTTTCACGTTTACTTTTCGACTTCATTTTATCATTTCAAAGCCTCAGTGTCAATGGATTTACCACGTTATGACACTATCGGATATAATGAGAATACGATTGTACAGAACCCCGTTTTTTTACTATTTTAATAACTTATATCAAACAACAAATTGGCACTTGTTATTTGTCTGTACGTGTAAAACAGACCTATTCAAATGTATCCTCACAGCGTTCGGAACAAAAAAAGTGCGCAGCCACAATGACTGCGCATGGAAAATATTGAACAATGAAGGTATAGTTTTACCTTGTAAAACAAATTATCAGTGAACCCCTTCCGCTTTTCACGGAAACCATCGGATGATCTTAACTTGATTAATAACGTAGGAGAAGAGACACCGCAGCCCGCTTCGGCAGGTAATTACACCCTCCGCAACTGTTTCCCCCCAGTTTTACTACCAACCGCAGCGTCTGAACCCTACTACCACAATATATGTATATCATATCCCACCATTATTATATCATAACGTGTTCCACACGGTTCAACAAAAAAAGCGGTTTTTATGCAATTTTAAGAATTTTTCGCAAATTCGTCATTTCAACGATTTTGTGCTTTGAAAATTACTGCTGAACAGTCATTTTGTATGAATAAACCGTACAAAAAGCGGCATTACGTTCCTTTACAAACAGTGCATAATGTGTTATAATAGCATTATATGGTCGAAAAAGTTATTGCTGTATCATAAATCACAAGGAGAACCGTTATGGAATTGATCTCGTACCTTATCAGCTATAATTTTGTCTCTGTTGCTCTTATTATCGGTATAATCGTCCTGCTCATCGAAAACCGCAAGGATCGTCCTCACGGTACCGAGCATATTGCCGTGATCGTTATACTCCTCACCATTATAGTCGCAAACACCTTCTTCAGGGAGCTCTTTATGAAAAAGCTCTACAATGAAGATTTTGATTACCGCGGCGATCCTGCAATGTACTTTATGTATTTCCGCGCAACGATAGAGCATATCCTCTTCCCCATGATCGCTTATGTAGAGCTGCTGCTCATTACGCCAAACGTAAAGCGGTATCTGCTGTTTATTCCCGAAGGCATACTTATCGTGGGAGAGATAGTCAACCTTTTCGGTCCGAAGATAATTTTCAGCTTTGACAGTCACCTGAACTATGAGGACAGGATATTCTTCCTTTCCCCGTATTTCGCAGGCATGATATATATGCTGCTATTGCTGAGATACTCTATCCGCTTTTTCAAATCAAAGGATCGAACCAAGGGTGCGACCGTTATATTCATCGTTTTCCTGACCATATTCGAGTGCTATCTTGAAGCTGCCTATATCGTTGTAGACCTTATGGACGAGATCGTGGCACTTGACGTTATAATCTTCTATTTCTACCTTATATCCATATATCAGCGCGAAATGGAAACAAAACTGCGAACAAGCGAGCTTGAGCTTGAAAAAAGCCGAAGGGTGCTGGCTCTTTCTCAGATACAGCCCCATTTTATGTACAATTCTCTCACTTCTATAATCTATCTGTGCGATAAGGACTCTCAGAAAACCAAGGACGCTCTTATCGACTTCTCCAAATACCTGAGACAAAACCTTGACGCAATGAGCAGAAACTGCCTTGTGAGCATCAAGGAAGAGCTTGAACATACAAAGATATACCTGTCTCTGGAAAAACTCAGGTTTGATGACGATCTCGATATCGAATTCGATATAAAAGATGAAATGTTCATGCTGCCTGTACTTACCGTACAGCCTATGGTGGAAAATGCCGTCAAGCACGGTATAAACAACTCGGAAAGCGGCTGCGGAACTGTCCGCATATCCACTGATGAGACCGAAACTCACCACAGGATAACCATTAAGGACAACGGTGCAGGCTTTGATACCTCTGCCATTGAAGCTCTCGATGAGACTCATATCGGTATAAACAATGTCCGCAAGCGTCTTGAGGACGAATGCGGCGGTGAACTTATCATAAAAAGTGTTCCCGATGAAGGAACAGAATGCGTTATTCTTATTCCAAAGGAGAAAGATGATGAAAATTCTGGCAATTGATGATGAAAAATATGCACTACAGCTTCTCGTTGACACTATCCGCAAGGTAAAACCCGATGCCGAAGTCGTTCCTTTCAGACGTGCGGCTCAGTTTCTCGAATATGAGGACAAGCAGTCCTTTGACGCGGCTTTTCTCGATATCCGCATAGGAAAAATGTCGGGTATACAAGTAGCTATAGAACTGAAAAAGTATTCACCTATGTGCAATATAGTTTTCGTTACGAGCTACTCCGAATACGCCTTTGCCGCTATACAGATGCGCCCCAGCGGATACATAATGAAGCCGTATACCGAGGACGATATACGCAATGAATTCGATAATTTCAGATACACAGCCACTCCCGAGCAAAAGGACGACAACAGGCTGAAAATACGCACATTCGGTAATTTCCGCGTCTTTGGCAGGGATAATGTGCCTATAAAATTTTCGCGTACTATTTCCAAGGAAATATTCGCATACCTCATAGACCAGTGCGGCTATCCTGTAACAAGCAAGGAGATAGCTGCCGATGTTCTTGAAGTCGAGGACTTCGACAGACCTACTTCAAAAAAGGTCTCGCAGTATGTCTCTGACCTTATCAAGGACATAGAAGCCGCAGGCTTCCACAATGTTATCATAAAACAGAACCGCCAGATACAGATAAACAAGGAAGCTGTCAACTGCGACCTGTATGACCTGTTTTCGGGCGATACATCTGCCCTCAAATCCTATCACGGCGAATACATGATAGACTATTCATGGGCAGAGATAAGCGATTCTGCCGAAAGGATAAAATCGCTGTAACTACATATTCTCGGAGGATAAATATGTCTATTATCTCAGGATTGCGGGTGCAGTCATTATGAAAAACAACTTTCTTCGCGGAATGTCACACGGTATCCCTATCTTTCTGGGATACCTCTCTGTGTCTTTCGGTCTGGGCATCTTCGCCGTTAGCAAAGCAGGTCTTTCCGTTTTTCAGGCATCTGCCATATCTGCTTCCTGCCTTACTTCCGCAGGTCAGAAAGCAGGCATAGATGTCATTGCCGCTGGAGGTACTCTAATTGAAATGATACTCCTGCAGCTCACTATCAATATCCGCTATTCGCTTATGGCTCTTTCGCTTTCTCAGAAGCTTGACAAGAGCTTTACTACGCCTCACAGGCTCCTTGCTTCATTCGGTATTACCGATGAGATATTCGGAGTATGCTCCGCGCAGAAAAAGCCTCTTACCCCTGCATATATGTACGGTATGATATTCATTGCCGCTGTGGGGTGGGTAGCAGGCACTGCTCTCGGTGCGGCGGCAGGAGAGCTTCTTCCTGCTTCGGTAAATACGGCTATGGAGATAGTGCTGTACGGTATGTTCATAGCTATTATCATCCCCCCTGCAAAAAAGCAGCACAGCGTACTCTTCGTGGTAATAATGTCAGCTGCTATAAGCGTTGTATTCAAGTACTGTATACCGTTCATAAGTGAGGGCTTCGCTGTTATCATATCGGCAATAACTGCTTCTGTTGCAGCTGCGCTTATCTTCCCTGTAAAAGATGAGGAGGAGACAGAATGACCGTTGCTGTGTATATTATCGTAATGGCAGGCGTGACATACCTCATTCGTATGCTGCCGTTCACTTTCTTCCGTAAGAAGATAAAGTCGCGCTTTTTCAGGAGCTTCCTGTACTACATTCCCTATGCTGTGCTCAGTGCTATGACTATACCTGCTATCTTCTATACTACCCACAACATCTATACCGCTATTGCAGGTACAGCTGTTGCAATAGTGCTGGCTTTTCTGGAAATGCCCCTTATCGTTGTGGCTCTTGCCGCTACGGGAAGTGCTTTCCTTATAGGATTGTTTTTATAAGCAACCATAGTTTTTACCTATATAGCGGCATATGTAACACTTTCGGCAAATTTGAGTTTGCAAAGTTTGTTTATCTTTTCTATTGCAAAAACGTATGTATAGTGTTATAATAAGCTAAACTAAAACATATAGGATTAGTAGTTTTAAGGAGGCGTTGTTATGACAAGAACAGCTCAAACAGACAAGATCAAAAAAATGGTGGTAACGAGTCTTTTTGCTGCGCTGATATTCGTATTTACCGCCTATATCCATGTGCCTACAGGTGCAGGTTATACTCACGCAGGTGACGGACTCATCTACCTCGCCGCAAGTGTGCTCCCACTTCCGTATGCAGTAGCTGCCGGAGTTATCGGCGGTGCTCTCGCTGACGGACTTTCGGGATTTCCTATCTGGATACCTGCTACTATCGTCATAAAAGCAATTACAGCTCTGTTCTTTACCAATAAATCGGATAAGATAATCACAAAGCGCAATCTTCTCGGCATTATCCCGTCACTTATCGTATGTGTGGTCGGATACAGCCTTTATGAAGGCGTCGTAATTACAAAGGGCTTCTCTACAGCCGCTATTATTGCCGCTTTCGGTCAGACTCCCGCTTATTGCATACAGATCGCTGCAAGCACTGTACTGTATATCGTTACAGGTCTTGCTCTTGACAGATCAGGTCTTAAAAAGTCACATCTTATATAATACACGAGCAATAAAAAAGGACTGCATAACTGTGGTATATATAGGAACTTTTATGCTTATTATTGAGAGAACCCCTTTTGAAAAAGGGGCTTCTCTCAAACTCTCTCCCGAAAACTTTCGTTTTTATTTTTTTCCGGATAGTGCGCGACCTGTATACTTGCAGGTCTTTTTTATTATCATACGCGCCCTATCCGGAAAAAAATCAGATAAAAGTCTTTGGAAAGGGGTTCGGGGGATAACCTTTCCTCAGAAAGGGTTCCCCCGATAATTAACTATAAACTTCTATATAAGCATCACTGCTATGCAGTTCTTTTATATCGCTTCGATGGCTTTTTCAAGTATCGTATGGTCGAAGCCTGCTTCGCCCTGTGAATTTATGACCAGTACGAAATCATCATCTATCTTTCTTGCATAGTATACCAGCTCCAAGCTAAGCTGCTCAAGAACTATTGTCTCTTTTGTGTATTCCATGCCGCTGATAGTTATTTTTTCGGGAGCTGATACTTTTATATCTTCCGTTTCATTAAATTCTATCCGATCTTCCATGAACTCCTCTACAGTGACATTTTCCTTTTCGGGATACATGAGCTTTGTGTTACTGTACTGAAAAACATAGGTAGTATCTGTACTGTTGGCTACAAGATCGGTAATGTGCATTCCCTGCTCCTGCTTTGAACGTTCGTCAAGAGTTGACCACATTTTTTTGAGTTCTTTTTCATTTTCAGCTCTGTCATTCAGTGCTGTATCTTCGGGAAATGTTACCTTAAAGCCTGCGTATTCGGAAGTGTAGACCTTACCGTTTACAGTTCCGCTTTTGAAGTTAGTCCCCTCGCCTGCGTCCGCAAACTCGGTAGCTTCTTCTGTAACAGCTTCGGTAGTAGTTACAGTTATCGGCTCAGTCTCTATGGGTTTATAATCATCTACCGTATGAGCTTCCTCTGCGGTAATCTCTATCGGCTCGATAGTAGCGGTCTTGTTGCCGCATGATACTGCCGACGCTAACGCGAAAATCACGGTCATGGTCAATGCTGCCTTTTTCATTGTGATCCCCCCCGATCAAAATTTTGATTATTGTAACATATTTAATGGGTTTTGTCAAGCGGCACTGTAAGTTCCGCCACTGACAGATAATTTGTTTTTAAAACATATATTGACATAATATACGTAAATATGTTATACTTGCAATATACTATTCTGACAGGAGTGATCTTATGTATTGCCCAAACTGCAACAGCAACCTTATGGACGGCACAAGGAAATGCCCGTTCTGCGGCACAGAATTCAACAACGATCCCAACAGCGCACCTCAGCAGAACTACAACTCACCACAGTCCAACTACAATATGCGTCAGCAAAATTCCTTTAATTATAATAACTACAATAACTATGCACCAACAAATCCGCCAAGAGTGAATTTCAGATCAAAGCCTAACACCTTGGGTATATTAGCTTCGATAGCTATTATCATAGCAGTATTCTTGCCGTTCTTTTCGATAACACTTATCATAACAGTAAGCGGTTCGCTGTTTGACGGAAAAGACTGGATATTATTTATCCCCGTTGGAATACTCGGTTTGATTTTCTCTGCTATGAAAATGAACAAAGCCGTTCTTACTGTAGGAGTTATCGCTGTTGTGTTAACAATTGGTGAGGCTATTCTTGCATCGGAACAAAGGCTGAAATCAAAATTAGGCGAATATTGGGATGAGATTTCCGATTATGTAGAATTAAGCTATGACTACGGTTTTTATGTAATGATAGCTGCTTCAGTACTGTTATTGATTGCAGGTATATACGGAGTATCACAGGACAGCAAATTCCGTAGTTTCTGATTGGCAAACGATCTGAGCTTATACATAATATCAAAAGTGGGACGATGCTTACATCGTCCCATTACTTTTCGGGGCGGATATTATCCGCCCCTTTATTTTTATCATACTGCTTCAAATCTGCCTGCGAAGTCATTCTCGTCAGCAACTGCGCTGCCGCTTGCTAAGATCTCTACCATAAAGTTTTCGTCTACTCTTCTTACATATACATTTTTGAGGTAGCCGTTGCTCTCGGTCCTCATCATATAATAGTCCTTGCCGCCAAGTGTTACTATCTCGGGGCCGCTTACATATGTATATACAGTGCCTGCGAGACCGCTTTCGAGGTAGTCGTTGAGGAAGCTCTCCTCGGACATATTAGGTGTATCAGGATATCTGAGCTTTGTATTGATAAACTTTACTTCTACTCTGCCCTCTGCGTTGGCATATGTTCCCACAGCATCTGAAATGCCTGTGAAATATACCTTTTTCTCTTCATCTGTCATAACTCTTGCAGGCATATAGTAATAAGTGTAGAGGTCATCTTCGTTAAGGAAAGATGTGTCTGCTGGTGCTGTGAACTTAAAGCCTGCATACTCAGATGTATAGACATTGCCGTTTGAAACGCCCTTTCTGAAAGCTGTTCCCTCTGCTGCGGCTGCGTCAAGTCTGCCGCTTTCGATAGTTCCGACAGCAGCGGTAGTAGTGGTTGTAGTCTGCGGCTTTGCTGTTGTCTTGACAGTAGTCTGTGTCTGCTTTGCAGTAGTCTTTGAAGTTGCAGCTACAGTCTTTGCTGTGGTTTTTACTGTGGTCTTTGCAGGCTGAGGCTTCTTGGCAGCGGTCGTAACTGCCACTCTTACTGCTGTTGTATCAACGCTGTTCACCTTTACAGCGGCTGCTGTTACTGCACTTTCGGTCTTAAATGTCTCTGTGGACTTTTCAGTATCGCTCTTTTTCGCAGTTGTCACCTTTTCACTTGCTTTATCAGCTGTTTTTTCAGATGAGGTTATCTCGTAAGATACAGCCTTTATCTCATCAGGCTGCGATGCCTGATATGTCGTAACGCTTCTTCCGCATGATGTGAGTGCGCAAAGTGAAGCTGCTATTGTTATCATTAAAGTTGACTTTTTCATTTTGAATTCTCCTTTTTTATTTATAAATGTTTGGTTGTCTTATTTTTTAAACGTACGTTTTGTGCTTTCATCTATAACTATCGTATGTCAAAACGAAAGTGTTACATATTTTTTGAAAAAATTAAAAATAGAATTATTAGGATATGGGAATGGGGATATGAAAAAGGGCGCGCGGAACGCGCCCCTACATTTTGTCATTTGAAGTTTACATAATTTAACGGGCTGCCACAGGCAGCCCCTACATATTATTCTGTAAGCGATGTACGATCATCGTTTTTATTAAGAGTGAGCGAGTTCACGAGCGACAACGTGGCAAGGGTGCAGCGTCACGCTGCAAAAAAGGCGGACATATTGTCCGCCTTTTTTATGAGCTTAGCCCATTACTATTTCAACTTCGTGTGTGCCGCCATTGCATACAGGAATTACGCATCCCTCTACTGCCTTGCCGTCAACTGTCATTGTCTTTACGCCCTTGCATACGTGTGCAGGATTCTTAACTGTGATGTTGAATGTTGCTCCTCTGAACTTACGAACTGCTGTGAAGCCGTCCCACTCGTGAGGAATGGAAGGATCTACCTTGAGTCCGTCAAATACAGGCTGTACACCAAGAATGTACTGGGAAATAGCTACCATGTTCCATGCAGCTGTACCTGTGAGCCATGAGTTCTTGCCCTGACCGAAGTTCTTTGCGTCCTTACCGCCGATCATCTG
>JAEEGL010229952.1_pt1 | contig 29011 bp, 24 predicted proteins | sample 9134231 | NCBI WGS metagenome assembly JAEEGL01 (sample SAMN16246548, study PRJNA631951) | gut metagenome | biome: gut microbiome; feature: rumen; material: fiber-attached | host: Bos | place: Iran: Karaj | collected 2018-10 | reverse complement strand
GATTCCCACAAGGGTTTCGTAATGCAGAGTTCGATGATAGAGCAGCAGCGCCTGCAGAATATCGCAAGTCTCAAGTTCCAGATGTACAACCAGACAGCACAGAACCTGTTGATGGCCCGTGCAAAAGTCCAGCTGGAAGCGCCTGTCCTGGTGGTTATCCAGCCGGGCATGGCACCTCATAAGGGTAGTCCGTCCAAGGTGAAACTGGCGATGCTATGGTTTGTTTTGGGGGCCATGGCTTGTGCGGCTTGGCTAGTTTTGCGTGCGAACAGAAAAATATCTGATTGTCAATGACCTGGCTGGATCTGCGAAAATACTATAACGTAGGCCTCTTCCTTGTCATCTTTATCTATCTTCACTCTTTAAGATATTTTGAGTACATCGGAGTGAATCCGACCTATTATGGCTGGTTGTCAAATCTTCTTGTACTTTTCTTAATCTTTATCTGCATTATCAGTAAGAATCCCAGGCGGATGCCTGCTCAGTATTGGATGCTGGGTTTTTTGCTGGTTCCGATGCTGAGTTTCCTGCCCTGCTGGCTTGAGAACGGCCAGTCCCCCCTCACGTCCCTCCGTGCGTATTTGATGGTCGGACTTGCTCTCGTCTATTTCCTGTTGCATAAGACTCAGATGAAGCCGGCTCATCTCATCCAGATATTGACGGCTTTCGCCGTCATCCGGATCGGGATACTCCTTTTGCAGCAGTTCACCTATCCTTCCTATTGGTTTTCTCTCCGGCCGGAAGGATTGAATGCGCAGGGCCTCTTCCGGCCGATAGAGGTCCGTAGCGGAATCTACCGATTCTGCATAGAGGATCCATACCTCTCCATGTTCTTGATTTTCTACTATTTCCAGCAATTGACGAAGGGATTCAAACCTGCTTGTTTTATTCTTTTCATGGTGGGATTCCTGGGGCTGTGGCTGGATCAGACCCGGCAGTTCATGGCCGTGGGGATGATCTCTTTCCTGCTGGTTTTTCTGTTCAATTCCCGTTTCAAGGGGAAATGGGTCCTTTTGTTGCTCATCCCGCTGGGCATCGCCGTCGTTATGGCGAAAGGCGCCTCGTTTTTTGAGGATCTTGTCCTGCTGACGCAGAGCGACCTGAGTGGTGACAATGTGCGTTTGCTGGCCTATACGACCTATCTTTTCGAGTTCTGGGGAGGCCCCCTTTCCATCATTTTCGGAAACGGCCCCCTGGGCAATAGCGATTACGGGCAGATGATTACTTATATGTATGACAGTCTCAACCTGTATCACTCGGATGTGGGAATGGTCGGAGCGGTGAACCTTTATGGGATTACAACGCTTTGTCTCTTTGTGGCCTTTTACATTTTTTACATTGCACGGTACTGGAAATCCATTCCGATGTTCCTGAAAATGTATTTCCTGGCCGTCTTGTTCAACGCACCCCTCATCTCGCTGTTTACGCAGCCGGTCAATTGCATGGTGTTGTTCGCCATGTTTTTATACCTTTCCGATCGGAGTATCGTTGCCCGTAATCCTATGCCATGCCCTCGCTGAAAAAAAATATTTTTTACAGCATTGTATTGGTTCTGGCCAATTATGTGTTTCCCTTCCTGACCTACCCCTATGTGTCCAGGGTCTTGGGGGTGACGAATATCGGCGCCTGTAATTTCGTAGACAGTGTCATCAATTATTTCGCCCTTTTCTCCATGCTGGGGGTGGATTCTCTCGGTGTTCGGGAAATTGCGAAATGCCGTGGAGACAAAGAATCCATCAATAAGGTTTTCTCCAATATCTTTACGGTCAATCTGTCCCTTACGGCTTTGTTGTTGGGCGTCCTGGCTATTCTGACTTATACGGTTCCTCAGTTTCAGGCCCATCAGGATCTGATGTTCCTGGGGATGTTCAAATTGCTGTTCAACTGCCTCCTTGTCGAATGGGTATATAAAGGCTTGGAGGATTTTAAACTGATATCGCTTCGTTCTATCATCATCAAGTTGTTGTATGTGGTATCGGTTTTTGTCTTTGTTCAGAAACGGGAAGATGTCTGGATTTATTATTTGCTGTCAACGGCGATGGTCGTTCTGAACGCAGCGGTCAATCTGGCATTTTCCAAAGGGCGGTTCCGCATCCGTTTATGCTGGTCGGAATATCTTCCGACATTCCGTTCTTTGCTTACTCTGGGCGTGTATGCCATACTCACGTCGATGTATACAACCTTCAATGTCACTTACCTTGGTTTTGTTTCGGGGGATGACGAGGTAGGCTATTATTCGACGGCTACGAAGATATATTATATGGTGATGGCACTGTTCGCTGCGTTTACCGGCGTGATGATGCCCAGGATGTCCAATCTGCTGTCGGCCGGGAAAAGAGATGAATTCAAATCAGGTTTTTCGCTGGCTGTGCAGGTGCTTTTCGGTTTTTCTTTTCCCCTGGTCGCCTGGATGATGGTGTCCGCTCCGGACATCGTCGCACTTATCGCCGGTCCCGGCTATGAAGGGGCCATTTTGCCGATGAGGCTGGTGGCGCCGCTGATTTTCATCATCGGCTATGAGCAGATCCTGGTTATCCAGACGCTGATCCCATTGGGCAAGGACAAGGTTTTGCTGCGTAATTCTATTTTCGGGGCATTGCTGGGGACCTTGATCAATATCGTCTTGGTACCCGTTTTTAATTCTGTGGGGTCAGCAATGGTCTGGATTCTGACGGAACTGTTGATACTTGTCCTCAGTCAGGTGGAGGTAACCAAGGTAATCGATGTGCGCTTCCCCCTGTCCGGGACAGTTAGGTATTGTCTGGCGTTTCTTCCGCTTTGTATGTTGTTGTGGGGCGGAAATTTCCTGGGCTTGGGATTGGCGCTGAGGGTGATCTTATCCGTCCTGCTGACCGCCGTATATACGCTTGTTTTCCAGATAGCCGTTGAAAAGCGGGATGTTAAATCCATACTTTGCAAACTGATATGAAGTTTTCCATCATCATTCCTGCCTATAAAGCGATTTTTCTAAAGCAGGCTGTCGACAGCGTTCTGGCCCAAACTTATCAGGACTGGGAGTTGATTGTGGTGGATGACTGCTCTCCGGAAGGACTTGACAAGATCCTGACGGCCTATTCAGACCATCCCCAAGTCCGCTTTTACAGGAATGAACAAAACATCGGAAGCGAGCGTCTGACGGACAATTGGAACCGCTGTCTTTCCTATTGTTCCGGTGATTATGTCATTTGTATGGGAGATGACGATATGCTGGTCCCGACCTGTCTGGAAGACTATGTCGCGTTGATGGACAGGTTCCCGGGGCTGGGGGTATATCACGCGATGACTACCGTTATCGATGAAAAAGGGGACATCGTAGACTTGCAGGAACGCAGGCCGGAGTGGGAGAGTTCGCTTTCTCTGCTATGGCACCGTTGGAAGGGACGTGACCAGTATATTGGTGATTTTTGTTTTGATGCAAAAGTTCTGCGTGCCAATGGAGGGTTCTTCTCATTGCCTTTGGCTTGGGGTGCAGATGACATTACAGCATATTTAGCCGCAAAATCGGGGGAAGATGGAATCGCCAATACCCAAAGGCCAGGCTTCCTTTACAGGAACAGCCCTTATACGATTACCGAATCTCCCAGAGGAATCCTCAAGATGAGGGCCATGAAACTTGCTCAGGAGTGGTTTAGAAAGGAATTGTCTTCCCGAAAGCCGGTATGGCCTGAAGATGAGCTTTACCTCAGACTTCTGCCTTCGCAGGCATCCCGTTATTATGCTGAGTGCCTTAAGGTTTATATCTGTAATGATATCGCGGCCCGTCCTGCAGAAATTTTCCGGTGGCTGAAGAGTCGGAAAGAGTTTTCCGTTTCTGGTAAAGACATCGTCCTGTCCTTTATGCGGGGGTTTAAGAAAAGGAAAAGGATATGAAGATACTGATTGTTGCCAAGGATCCTACCCATCAGACCAATGCGGGGAACCGATATGTGATTCTGACACAAGCTGAAAAATTGAAGTCGCTTGGGTTGGAGGTTCATTTCCTGTATATAGAGGAGCGTCCGTTAAAGAAAGAAAGATGGCCGGAGTATGACAGGGATCTCGCCCTGACTGCCGATTATTGGAAAGAGCGTTTTCATCTTTATCGGGTAGGAAGACTGCAAAAATTTCTTTTCAATCTGCTTTATCGCTTCAGAATGGCATTCTGTCATTTCCAGGAGGGGGTAGACGATCATTATCCCTGTGGTTTGACGCATTTTGTGAACCGCTTGGATGCCAAGATGCATTTTGATATCTGTTTGATTCATTATTATGACTTGTCGCGTCTGCTTACCCGGATTCATATCCCTGTCAAAGCGTTGATGACACACGATTGCTTTGCGTATAAGAATCTTGTGGTTGGCGAACGGATTCTCCATATAAACGCACACAGTGAGGCGAAGGCTATGCAGAGGGCAGACGCCATATTCGCCATTCAAGAGGAAGAGGCGACTTATTTCAGTCTCCTTGCTCCACGCTCCCGGGTGTACGATATCTTCAGTATTTATTCTTATCATCCTCAGAAGATTGCCGGGAATCATGACATTGTTTTTCTATCTGGTCCGAATCGATTCAATATCAATGGAATCAAATGGTTTGTCAAGGAAATATTCCCTGCTATCCTTACCCGTTTCCCGGATGCCCAATTGCTGATTGGTGGAAGGATTTGCCGGGAGTTGCCTGAATTTAAGGGAATGCCCGGAATCTCTTTGGAGGGATCAGTGGATTCCCCGGAACTTTTTTATGCTAAGGCGGACATCGCGATTAACCCGGTATATCAGGGTACAGGTTTAAAGATTAAGACCCTTGAGGCTGTTTCTTATGACAAGGTGACCATTGTCCATCCTCATAGTATGCGCGGCCTTTATGACAAGGCACACGCGCCGATGTTGGTTGCAGAAAACGCTTCCGAGTGGCTATCCCATCTCGAAAAGGTATGGGGCGACCGGGACGTAATCGCTTCAATCAAACTTGCAGATGCGGAATATATGGAGTCGATGCAACGGTTTATTGATGAGGAATACCAACGATTCTTGAAGGATATTACTATAGATAAATAGTTTTGCCGTGAAACTGGTCTATATAAACCCTGATTGCTATGCGGATGTCGATTTGAATCTGCTGAAATACCTTGCCCGGGAATTTGAAGTGGCCTGGTATCCGGTATACTATACGGACAGGCCCATCTATGTTTCCCCTGAGGAGATGACGGCCTACGCCTCGGAAAATGGTATTCAGTTACATCTCTGTCCACGGAAATTCAGGCAAAGGGATCCCCGTAATTTAGGTTTTTATGCCGATATCGTCCAGGATATCAACGCCTGGAATCCCGATATCGTTTATACTTGTATAACGGAAGAATTATGGTGGGTCGTCGCGTCACGAAAATTGACGTCCCCAAAAAGGGTATTGGGCATTCACGATGTTTTGAAGCATTCGGATAATCGTCCTTTAAAACGTTTTATCCAGGGGCGGATTCAAGATCTTGCCATAAAATGCAATACGAATTATTGTGTTTTTTCTGAATCCCAAAGACAGCTCTTTCATCGTCTGTATGGAAAGTCGCCCGTCGTTTTCGGACTGGGCAGCAAGGATTTCGGCCCCTCCGACCTGCACCCGGCTCCTGTTTCACAGGAAGTAAGTCTTTTGTTTTTTGGCAATATTGTCAGGTATAAGGGTCTGGATCTGCTTATTGAGTCTCTGGAACAATTGAGACAGGAAGGCATCCGGAACATTCGTTTGACCATAGCCGGGAAAGGGGACGACTGGCCCAACTGTGAGAAATTACTCAGGACGCCGGAGATGTTCGACTTGCGCGTAAGATTTATAGAAAATGTTGAGATTCCGGATTTGTTCTGCTCCCACCATTTTCTTGCCCTCCCGTACAGGGATGCTACTCAAAGTGGCCCCGTCTCGATTGCTGCCAACTATGGGCTTCCTATTTTCGCGCCCGAATATGGATGCTTTATTGAGCAATATGACCGGGCGGCATCAGTGTTGTATTCGGATTTGGAGACAGGCCTGAGAAGGCTTTCTTCTATGACGGATGAAGAATACAATAACATTAAGCTGAATGCGGAAAAAGAGAAAATACGGGTTTCTGCCCAGGTCATAGCAGATAAGTATATTGAATTTTTCAAGTCTTTGTGTTAAGGTTATTGAATATCTCCCTTTTGATCCTGGCCCCCCTCTTTGCCGTTGGGGCATCCAACGTCGTATATCCGGAGATGTTCGGAGCCAAAGGTGACGGAATCTTTGACGATTCGCCGGCATTCAACAAGTGTTTGTCTGCCGGGTGCACCATCGAACTTTCCAAAGGAAAAACCTATCTCTTCAAGACAGCAGTCCGGCCAATCCCGTCTGACAGCTTCCGGCTGGAAGGTAGGGGAGGCCGTATCATTGTTGATGCATCCTATCCATTGGGGAAGTACGACCATATTTTCCGTTTTTCCGATGGGCACAGGCGTAGGCGTTCGTTTATTGTCAGAGATCTCGAAGCCGTATACTTGCCCGGGCAAAAGTTCCCGGATAAGAACGGAACAGGGGATTCGTACTTCATTTTTGTGGATAACTGCGAATCTGTCTGTATTGATCGTGTGAATTTGGATAGCGAAGGATTGTACAATAATCTGACATTTTTCGCTTCCTTCGGCTTGGGTCGTCTTAACATGCGGGATTGTAATGTGAGAATCAATACCCTGTCAAAACAAGGTGGCTGCTTTTGGCTGATCAATCAATATTTTGAGTCCAGCAAGATAGAGATCGACCACTGTGTTTTCGAACAGGATACCCAGGATGAGACCGCATGTTTCTCCGCGATGAAACTGGATGGAGCGAAATCTTCTTCCATTACCGGGACTGTCAGGGACTGTGTATTCCGCTCTCCGTGTAAGAGTCCGTCTTCCGGGTTCCTGATGGCCTATAATCATTATCCGGCCAAGGCGGATATCCGTTTGGAGTTCCGCCGCTGCCGTTTTATTGCAACCGGAGAGAACAGCAGGAAAATAATGTCTTATCAAATTGGAGACGATCCTTCTTTCCACTATGCGACGATAAGCACTTCTTTCATTAACTGTGATATGCAGTTTGTGTTTACCAAGGAGTATGAAACCGGACTGCTTTGTCTTCCTTTCCTGTCGCAAGCCCCCAGCGAGAATTATTTGTTCTCATTTCGACGATGCCGTTTTGCAATGAAGAATATCCATCCCTTGATTGGAGATAAGGATGGAGACAGGGAGGGCTGTTATGCGTTCAGAAATTGCAGTTATATTACGGATGAAGAATTGTTCGTGAAGTATTTCAATCTCCCGACAAGCGAGTTGTATCTTACCGTCAATGGGAAGAAAACAAGACTATAAGCTATGGATCCCCGCATTTTTTTACTAATCGATAAACACGACAATTTCTCGTATTCGTTTATTAAGCGATTGACACGCTGGCCATTGAAGGAAGTCTATCCTCCGATTAGTTTCAATCAGATCAAGTTGCAGTGGTTTACCGGTGTCATAAAGGTCCTCCACTTGAGCAGAAGGGGAGATGTGATTGTCTGTCTCTTTGATTTTCAGGCTGTATTTGCCGCTGTATTATGTGCATTGTTTTGTCTGAAGCGGGAAATCATCTGCGTAAATCTTCTTCTTGATCAGAATGCTGGCATAAAGAACAGAATGGTCAGTAAAATGTACAGGAAAGCGCTCTCTTTCCCGTTTTTTCATGCTAGCGTCACATCCGTCGCTTATGGGGAATGGCTGAATCAGAAACTGGGGACGAGTGCAGATTTTACCCTGCTGAGAGACGTAATGTTGCAGTCGTATGAAATGGAACGCAAGGATATTCGGCCAAATGTGTTTTGCGGAGGGCGGAACGGACGTGATTGGAAGTTCTTATATGAGCTTGCTGCAGATGCCCCGGAAATCAATTTTTCCATTATTGTTCCTACAGCTGTAAATACTGTGTATCATTTTGAGAAGCTTCAAAATGTTACTTGTATGACGGATGTCGGCAACGATGTTTTTATGAAAGAACTATGTCGTTCTTCCATTCTGTGCATGCCTCTTTCTAAGCAGGCTCCTGCCGGCCTGATTGTTATGTTTCAGGCGGCTGCCAATAGAATTCCCATTATCGCTACCTCAACGGTCACGACCAGGGAATATTTGTCGGATGGCCGGGGGATTTTGCTGGGCAATGATGTGTCGGCCTGGCATACCGCACTAAGCGCAGCCGTCAATGCCCGGGAATTGCAGCAGATGGCCGACAGGTTTTATGCTTTTTGTGTATCACAGTGTTCAGAAGAAGTGTTTGTCCTGACCTTGGACAAAATGATTGCAGAATTGTATGAGAATCCTTCTTGCAAATAAGTTCTGGTATCGTCGGGGCGGCGATTGCATCTATGCGCTCAACCTCGCCCGTCTGCTTCGGGAACACGGTCACGAAGTCGCTGAATATGCGATGTCATGGCCGGAGAATCTTGATTCTGCCTGGAGCAGTTATTTTGCTCCCAAAATTGAGTTTTCCGGGTTCACTGGGAAACTGGCTACTTTCTCCCGCTGCCTGGGGCTGCCCGGGGAAGGCAGGAGTTTCGCCCGCTTACTGGATGATTTCAGGCCGGATGTAGTTCATCTTGGGAATATCCATACCCAATTGTCTCCAATCCTTGCAAAACTTGCCCATTCCAGAGGAATCCGGGTGGTTTGGACCCTTCACGACTATAAACTCCTTTGTCCGCGTTATGACTGCCTCAGAAGTGGCGTCACCCCCTGTACAGATTGCTTTAAGGGGAAATTGCCGGTAGTGCTCAATAAATGTATGAAGAACTCTTTGGCGGCGAGTTCCCTGGCCTATGCTGAAGCTCTCAGATGGAACAGACGTCAATTACAGTCTGCTACGGATATCTTTATCTGCCCGAGTCGATTCATGCAGGAAAAGATGCGTGAAGGAGGATTTGATTCCGGGAAACTCGTGTATCTATGTAACTTCATTGACGCCTCTGCCTGTAGCCGTAAATCGTATGATATCCGGGACGAATATTATTGCTATGTCGGTCGCTTGAGCCCGGAAAAAGGGGTGCGAACCCTTGTGCAGGCAGCCTCCCGCCTTCCGTACAAGCTTGTCGTCGTAGGAGACGGTCCGTTGGCCGGGGCACTTCCGGAATCTCCTCAGATAAAGTATGTGGGCAAAAAGGATTGGCAGGAGATCAAGGAAATTGTCGGAAAGGCGCGCTTTTCGCTCATCCCTTCAGAATGGTATGAGAACAATCCTCTTTCCGTATTGGAGTCACTTTGTCTGGGCACACCAGTCGTCGGTGCAAGGATAGGGGGAATTCCCGAACTGATTACTCCGGAAAACGGAATGTGCTTCCAGCGTGGTTCTGTCGAGGATCTTGAGCGCTCGATTTCAGAGATGTTCGCTCGCGAATTCAATTACGAAGCGATTGCCCGCTCCTCGCTTGATGCCTTCAATGCAGAGCGATATTATGAAAGGCTACTGCAGTTGTATGTTTGACAGCTCGCTCTAATTTGCTATCTTTGTACTTATGTCAACGAAGAAACTGAACGGAACCGTCATTGTAACCTACCGTTGCAATGCGCGCTGCACGATGTGCAACCGCTACAAGGCACCTTCGAAGCCGGAGGAGGAGATTAGTGTGGAGACCCTGAAGAAACTCCCCAGGATGTACTTTACCAACATCACGGGGGGCGAGCCTTTCATCCGGGAAGATCTCAAGGACATCGTGCGCGAACTCTACCGGCATTCGGACCGGATCGTCATCAGCACCAACGGCTTCTTCACGGACCGCATCATCGATCTCTGCAAGGAATTCCCGCAAGTCGGCATCCGCATCAGCATTGAGGGCCTGGAGCAGACGAATAATGAGATCCGCGGCCTTCAGGATGGCTTCAACCGCGGCTATACCACGCTCTGCAAACTCGTGGAGATGGGGATGAAGGACGTGGGCTTCGGTATGACCGTGCAGGACCGCAACGCCGCAGATCTCGTGCCGCTCTACCTGATTTCCAACCGGCTGGGGATGGAGTTCGCGACAGCGTCGCTGCACAACAGTTTCTATTTCGTCGAGTCGAAGAACATTATCCGCGACCGCGCGATGGTGGCAGCCAATTTCGAAGCCCTCATCAACGAACTGCTGAAGTCCAACAGCCCCAAGAAGTGGTTCCGTGCCTACTTCAATCACGGGCTGATCAATTACATCTACGGGCAGAAGCGGCTGCTTCCCTGCGACATGAGTTTCGATACCTTCTTCATCGATCCCTATGGCGATGTGATGCCCTGCAACGGCACGCGCGAAAAGCAGGTTATGGGCAATCTCAACACGCAGTCCTGGGACGAACTCTGGCAAAGCGACGATGCGGAAAAGGTGCGCGCGAAGGTGCGTTGCTGCGACCGCCAGTGCTGGATGATCGGATCCGTGAGCCCGGCGATGCATAAGTATATCTGGGTGCCGCTATGGTGGGTGTTCCGCCATAAGTTCCTGCGCTTTTTCCGGAAGAAGAAGTATTCGATGTACGAACTGAAGGTCGTCCGCGACTATCGCGACGGCAAGGTAACCAAGGCACAACTGGACGCCCTCTCGACCTGTGAGTTATGAAAGTCGTCGTAACGGGCACAAGGGGCATACCCTATATCATGGGTGGCGTGGAAAAGCACTGCGAGGAGCTTTGTCCGCGCCTCGCCGCCATGGGTGTTGACGTTACCGTCATACGCCGCCCCGCCTATGCCAACGACAGCCTGAGCGAGTGGAGGGGCGTGAAGATCAAGGATATTCCCGCTCCCCGCAAAAAAGCCTTTGAGGCGATTGTCCACACCTGGCGGGCCGTCCGTTACGCTGCCCGGGAAAAGGCAGATGTTCTCTATATGAATGCCATTGGTCCGGCACTGCTGACCCCCTTTGCCAAACTCCTGGGGCTCAAGGTCGTCTTCGTCCACCACGGTCCGGATTATGACCGGGACAAGTGGGGACGCCTGGCCAAAGCCATGCTGAGGCTGGGGGAGAGGATGGGCTGCCGTTATGCCGATGAGGTGATTGTCATCTCCGAGGTCATACGGGAACATGTCAGGCAGCGATACGGTCGTGTCCGGAATGTGCATCTGATCTATAACGGCGTTTCCAAACCGGATTTCTGCGAGGAACCCGAATGGCTCGCGCAACTGGGCGTCGAGCCCGGAAAATATGTAATGGGAATGAGCCGCCTGGTGCCGGAAAAGCGGCTTCATGAACTCATTGAGGCCTTTAAGGCGGCAAAGTTGCCGGAAGGGACAAAACTTGTGATTGCCGGGGGCTCTGACTTTGAGGATGCCTATTCCAGGAAACTGAAAGCACAAGCGGCTGATGCCGGGGTGGTGATGGCCGGGGTGTTGCGCGGGAAAAAACTGCATTCGCTGCTGACTGCCGCTTCCTGCTTCGTCCTCCCGTCGTCGCACGAAGGCCTGCCCATCGCGCTGCTCGAAGCGATGAGTTACCGTTTGCCGGTCATCGTCAGCGACATTCCTGCTAACCTTCAGGTCGGCCTGCCCTCCTCCTGCTACTTCCCGCTCGGAGACATCGCAGCACTTACTTCGGCTCTGGAGAAACAGTTCGCGCAGGGCGCGGTCAAGCAGGATTACGATATGTCGGCTTATGACTGGGACCGCATCGCCGGACAAATATTCCAGCTGTTCTGATGGAGACTTATTTCCATATCCCGATGGAGTTTGACCAGGCGCGCTTCGACGCCGTGGTGGAGCAGACCGTGCGTTCCGGAGGGAAGGGCTATGTCTGCGCCGCGGAATCGAACAACATCACCGTGGCCAATACGGATCCCGCCTTCGGGGAGGTTTTCCGCAACTCGCTGCTCAATAACTGTGACGGCTCCGTCGTGGCGCTCTTCCTTTCCCGCATTCATCATAAGAACCTTCAACCGTACATTTGCGCCGATATTTTCGCCAAGTACATCCGAAGCGGGAAGTATCGTCATTTCTTCCTCGGCAATTCGCCGGAGATTACCGGTGCGCTGCGGGAACGCCTGTTGCGCGAAGTCCCCGAACTGGAGGGGATGCGCTTCGAGCCGTTGCCGTACTGCGATGTGGAAGAATTTGACTATGAGGGGATTGCAAAGATGCTGAATGACGATGCTCCGGATATCGTCTGGGTGTCCCTCGGTGCGCCGAAACAGGAAATGTTTATGAGCCGTCTGCTGCCTCTGCTTGACCGCGGGGTGCTGTTCGGCGTCGGGGCCGTCTTTAATTTCTATGCCGGCGTGGGAAAAGTGCGGAGGGCTCCGCGCTGGATGCGCCGTTTGCGCCTGGAATGGTTGCACCGCGCCCTGGAAGAACCTTCCAAAAACATCCCGCGTTATTGGGGGTTCATCCGTATCCTGCCGCGCCTGATTCGCGAGGAACGGAAAAAGTTGTTAACTTTGCGCCGATAACACTAGAGAATGAACGCGAAGACCTTCAGTTCAAAGGAATTCTGGCTATATAGCGTGCCCGTGACGCTGGTGGACCTGCTGATTCACCTGCTGATTTTCGAGTGGCTGGGAGGAGTCTTCCGTTTTACCGACAGCGCCGACCTGGTGCTCATCCGGCCCCGGACCCTGTATTTCCTGGTGGTTTCCTTCCTTTTTGCCGTCGTGGTTTTCCCCGTGCGCCTCTACGGCCGAGGCGTGCATAAGCGGGACGTCGTCTATCGCGTCTTCCTTCAGAGCCTCTCCACCCTGGTGATCTTTGCCCTGACGGTGGATGTGATGTTCGACTCCTTCGCCGGAAAGTTCTATCTGCAGCAGGGGATTGCGGTGACAGTGGTGATTTCGCTTTGGCATCTGCTGATGCGCAGCACCATCCTCGTGGCGCGCCGGCACGGCCGGAACAAGGTGCACGTGCTGATCGTAGGGGAGGGGGACAATGCCTCTTCGCTTTGGGGAGAATTGACGACCGGTGCTGATTTCCTGGACTACAGGCCCCTGGGCTTTTTCTCTGATGCGCCCGCCCGCATCCTTCCCAAAGGGGCTGCGCGGCTCGGCAGCCTATCCGAAGTGATCCCGTATATCGAGGCGGGCAACAAGGTGCACGAACTGTATTGCAGCGTGAATCCTGCCCTGAATGCCGATTATGTCAACGGCCTGATCCGGGAATGCGAGAACCGTTTCATCACTTTCTACTACCTGCCCAATATGGACGGCTATGTGAAACGTAAGTTGAGCTTCTCCGACTTGGGGCCGGTGACGGTCGTCCGCCTGCGCGAAGAACCGCTGGCGGCGCCGCTCAACAGTTTCGTCAAGCGCGTTTTCGATATTCTGTTCTCAGGCATCCTGCTCGTGACGCTTTATCCTGTCGTCTGGCTCTTCGTCGCCATCGGAACGATGATCTCCTCCCCGGGGCCCATCCTTTTCCGGCAGCAGCGCACGGGCTATAAGGCAAAGCCCTTCACGATGCTGAAGTTCCGTTCGATGAAGGTCAACCGCGATGCCGATAAACTCCAGGCGACGAAAGACGACCCGCGCAAAACCCGTTTCGGCAACTTCCTGCGGCGCACGAGCATCGACGAGATTCCGCAACTGATCAATATTTTCCGGGGCGATATGTCCCTGATCGGCCCTCGCCCGCATATGATTCTCCATACCGAGACCTACTCCAAACTCGTGGATGAATACCTGGTGCGGCATATGGTACGGCCGGGGCTGACCGGCTGGGCGCAGGTGAACGGTTGCCGGGGCGAGACCGAGACCGTGGAGAAGATGGCCCGGCGCGTGGAGAAAGACATCTGGTACATCGAGCACTGGTCTTTCTGGCTGGATATCAGAATCTTCCTGATGACGGTCGTGCAAGTATTCAAAGGTGATAAACAGGCATATTGAGATGATGAATTGTGAGCTTAAGTTTGAAGAAGTCTGGCGCAAGTCGCCGGAGGCGGTGGCTTTCTGTCCTTACCGCGTCTGTCCCATTGGCGCCCACGTGGATCACCAGAAAGGCCGTATCACCGGCCTGGCCATCGACAAGGGTATCCATATTGCCTGGTCGGTCAAGCACAACGGGGTAGTGGAGGTCATCTCGCTCCAGTTCGAGAAGCGGGCCCAATGGCACGTGAACGGCGTCAGCGCAACGCGCGACGGGGACTGGGCGGATTATCTTCGCGGTGCTTCGCTGGAACTCGGACGCCGTTATCCGCTCTCCCGCGGAATTTCCGGCGTGATCGAGGGCGGACTGCCCATCGGCGGGCTCTCCTCGTCCGCGGCAGTAACCATCGCTTTCCTTTCCGCCCTGTGCCGCGCCAACGGCCTCTCGCCTTCAGAAAAGGAAATCGTCGAAATCGCCGTTGCCGCAGAAAACAACTATGTGGGGGTTTCCTGCGGGAAGCTGGACCAGAGTTGCGAACTGCTTTCGCGCAAGGGCCATCTGCTCTACCTCGATATGCTCGATGACAACTACGAGCTCATTCCCGTGGCCCCGAATTGCAAGCCCTGGCGCATCGCCATCTTCTTCAGCGGCGTGGAACGTACGCTTGCCGGCAGCAAATACAATATGCGTGTCGATGAGGCGCGCAGTGCCGCCTATGCGCTCAAGGCCTTTGCCGGGATGGAATACGGGAAGTTCGCGGTGACCTGCCTCCGCGACGTTCCGCGCGATATCTATGAAGCTTACAAGGACAAGCTTCCCGACACCTGGCGCCGTCGTGCCGAGCACTTCTACACCGAATCTGCCCGTGTTGTGGCGGGAGCCGAAGCCTGGCGCGCGGGCGATATCGAAACCTATGGGCGCCTGATTACCGAGAGCGGCCATTCTTCCATCTATAATTGGGAAACAGGTTCCGACGAACTCAAAACCCTCTATGAGATTATGTGCCGCACCGAGGGTATCTACGGCGGCCGTTTCAGCGGTGCCGGCTTCAAAGGCTGCTGTATGGCCCTGATCGACCCCGCTTATGAGGAACAGATCCGCCACAGCGTGCGGGCAGCCTACATCTCGGCTTTCCCCGCGCTGGAAGGCAAGTATTCCGATTATGTCTGCGACAGTGCCGACGGCGTGAAATTCTAGCCCTATGAAATGCCTTATCCTGGCAGCGGGCTATGCCACGCGCCTTTACCCCCTGACCGAGAATTTCCCCAAACCGCTGCTCCCCGTCGCCGGAAAGCCCATCCTGGACCATCTGGTGGACGATATCGCCCGTGGCGGCGACGTGGATGAATTTATCGTGATTTCCAATCACCGCTTCGCGCAGCATTTCTGCGACTGGGCCGCTACCAAGAGCGTACCCATCCGCATTGCCGATGACGGCACGTCCACCAATGAAACGCGCCTCGGTGCCGTCCGCGACATCCAGTTCGCCATCGGGAAGTTCTCCCTTGACGATGATCTGCTCGTGATTGCCGGCGACAATCTGCTGGATTTCAGCCTGCAGCGTTTTATCGACTATGCGCGTGCCTCCCGCACCTCCTGCATCATGCGCTATTTCGAACCCTCCGTGCCCAAACTCTCGAAGTCCGCTGTCGTTGAAATCGATTCGCACGACCGCATCCTTTCGATGGAAGAAAAGCCGGAGCATCCGCGCTCACATTGGTGCTGCCCGCCCTTCTACTACTACACGCGTTCCGACGCGCGGCTGGTGGGTAAGGGCATCGTCGCCGGCTGCGGTGTCGATGCGCCCGGCAGTTTTGCCGCCTGGCTCAGCACACAGGTGCCCGTCCATGCGATGGAAATGCCCGGAAAGCGCTTCGACGTAGGGAATTTGGAATCTTACCAAAAAATCGTTGCGAATTTCCAGCCGATTTTTTAAATTTGCACCAAACAGAACTTGGTGCTCTGTATGCTGGAAGACCTTAAACAGGACATAGCGCGGCTCATTTCGTTGTACGAAACGGAAAAAAATCGCGCGGATTCCCTTTCCGAGGCTCTTTCCCAAGAGACGCAGGCCACCAGGATTCTGCGGGAGCAGATTGTTGAGTTGAACAGACAGATTGACAATATGAAGCTTTCCGAGGCGTTCAAGGCGGGTGGAGACAATATCGTGGCGAAAGAACGCATCGACAAGCTCATCGGAGAGATTGATAAATGCATCAGGCAGCTGGAGAAGTAAATGGCGCAGAGCATCAAAATCAAGGTCGCAGGCAAGGAGTTTCCCTTTCAGGTTACTTCGGAGGAGATGGAGCATTACATGCGCCGTGCCGCGGACGATGTGAATGAGGTGCTTGGCAGCTATACGGCCCGGTTCCCGGACAAGGAACTCGAGGACAGGCTGGTATTTGTCGCTCTCATAGAGGCGATTGATAAGTTGAAAGCCCTGAAAAAGCTGGATACGAACAACCGGGAACTGAATTCGCTGGGAAGCGCGCTTCGGTCCTACCTGGGGTCTGTTGAAAAATGACGAACACAGCCGTCAGGCCCATCTTCTGAAAACAACAAGTTCTTCGGAACCGGGTCCACTCGCGGCAAGGAAGGCAGGCCCGCACCGACGGGAAGCCCGATATGCGGCGGAGCCCAAAACCTATCAGAAAGTTTTTCTGAAATTCGGCTGACGGCTTTTTCCTTACGACAATGCTCCTTATTGAATAGAGGCATTGTCGTTTTTTTGTACATATTATTAACTATATATAATTATGCAGATATTGTTTTACATACTTGTAGCGTTAGTTGCCGCAGTAGCCGGCGCCGCTATCCACATTGCCATTACGCGCGCTTCCTCCAAGGGGAAGGCCAATGCCATACTTGAGAAGGCGGAATTGGAAGGGGAGAAAATCAAGCAGCAGAAGATCCTTCAGGCGAAGGAAAAATTCCTCCAGCTCAAAGCCGAGCACGATGAAAGCGTGAATAAAAAGAACCAGGAAATGCGCGAGCGCGAGAACGGCCTGCGCCAGAAGGAACAGTCCCTCAAAGACCAGCTCTCCGACCTGGGCCGCAAGCAGCACGACCTGGATTCCCAGAAAGGTCAGCTGAACGCGCAAAAGGAAAAACTGGAGCGCAAGAGCGCCGAATATGACGAATTGCTCGCCTCCGTGAACAAGCAGCTGGAGACCATCGCGGGAATGACCGCACAGGACGCCCGCAATATGCTGGTGGAGAACCTCAAGGCTGAAGCCCGCACTGCCGCACAGGCCTATATCAACGATACGATGGATGAAGCGCGGCTCAACGCCGTCAAGGAGTCCAAGCGCATCGTCATCAACACGATCCAGCGTATCGCTACGGAAACGGCCATCGAGAACGCCGTGACGACCTTCCCCATCGAAAACGAAGAAGTGAAGGGCCGCATCATCGGCCGTGAAGGCCGTAATATCCGTGCGCTGGAGGCAGCGACGGGCGTGGAAATCGTCGTCGACGATACGCCTGACGCGATCCTGCTTTCCGGCTTCGATCCGGTCCGCCGCGAGGTGGCCCGTCTTTCCCTGCATCAGCTGGTGGTGGACGGCCGTATCCATCCCGCCCGCATCGAGGAAGTGGTGGCCAAGGTCTCCCGTCAGCTTGAAGACGAAATCCTCGAGACCGGTAAGCGTACCTGTATCGACCTCGGCATTCACGGCCTGAGCATGGAACTCGTACGGCTGATCGGCCGTATGAAATACCGTTCCTCCTACGGACAGAATCTGTTGCAGCACTCCCGCGAAGTGGCGAACATCTGTGCCATCATGGCCGCGGAACTCGGGTTGAATCCCAAGACGGCCAAGCGTGCCGGCCTGCTGCACGATATCGGCAAGGTCTCCGATGCCGATCCTGAACTCCCGCACGCTCTGCTGGGTGCCAAACTCGCAGAGCAGTACAAGGAGCGTCCCGAGATCTGCAATGCCATCGGTGCGCACCACGAGGAAATGGAAATGACTTCCATCTATTCCCCGATCGTGCTTGTCGCCGACGCCATCTCCGGTGCCCGTCCCGGTGCCCGTCGCGAAGTCATCGAGTCCTACATCAAGCGTCTGCGCGGAATGGAAGATCTGGCCGCCTCTTATCCCGGCGTTACCAAGTCCTACGCCATCCAGGCCGGCCGTGAGCTGCGCGTGATCGTGGGCGCGGAAGAAGTGTCCGACGACCAGGCCGCCCGCCTCTCCGCCGAGATCGCCCAGCGGATCCAGGACGAAATGACTTATCCCGGACAGGTGAAGATCACCGTCATCCGGGAAACGCGTTCGGTCGCTATCGCGAAGTAAAAGTCGGATTCCTTAATTAGATATCGACGTCCTCCAGTTCCTGTTCGGACCGGAGGTTTTCGCGTATGAAGTTCTGGCGTTCGAGGGTGTTGTCCCCCATATAGAAGGCCATGATGTCGGCAATCGACTCTTCGTCCGCGAGCTTGACCAGGTCGAGCCGCATGGACTCGCCGATGAAATCCCGGAATTCTTCGGAGGATATTTCTCCAAGACCCTTGAAGCGGGTGATTTCCACGCCCTTGTCAAGTTGCTTGATGGCTTTCTCCTTCTCCTCGGCGGAGTAGCAGTAGCGGTTCTCCTTCTTGTTGCGGACGCGGAACAGGGGAGTCTGCAGGATGTGGACGTGACCGCGGCGGATCAGGTCCGGATAGTACTTCATGAAGAAGGTCAGCACCAGCATCCGGATGTGCATCCCGTCGTCATCGGCATCGGTGGCGACGATGATGTTGTTGTAGCGCAGGTTCTCCAGGTCTTCCTCTACGCCTAATGCCGATACCAGCAGGTTCAGTTCCTCGTTCTCGGCGAATTTCTTGCGCCCTTCCTTATAGCAGTTCAGCGGTTTTCCGCGGAGGCTGAATACCGCCTGGTAGTTCGCGTTGCGCGCTTTGGTGATGGTTCCGCTTGCCGAATCGCCCTCGGTGATGAAGATGCTGGAACGTTCGATATCGTCTTCGGTCTTCTCCGTGCGCTTGTCGTTGAGGTGATATCGGCAGTCGCGCAGTTTGGGATTATAGACATTCGTGCGCTTGTTGCGCTCGCGCGTTTTCTTCTGGATGCCGGAGATTTCCTCGCGTTCCTGCTGGGACGATTTGATTTTCTCCTCGATGACCGGAATGATGTCCGTGTGCATATGGAGATAGTTGTCCAGGTTGCGCGAGACGAAGTCGTTGACGAAACTGCGGATGGTCGGTCCCGCCTCGCCGTTCTTCTCCCACATATAGGTGGAGCCCAGTTTGGTCTTGGTCTGGCCTTCGAAATTGGGCTCCTGGATCTGGATACTGATGGCTCCCACGATGCCCTGGCGGCAGTCGTCGGGCGTATAGTTCTTCTTGTAGAACTCCTTGAGGGTCTTGGCGATCGCCTCGCGGTAGGCGGCCAGGTGCGTGCCGCCGTCACGGGTGTTCTGCCCGTTCACGAAGGAGGAGATGTTCTCGCCGTAGGCATTGCCGTGGGAGAGGACGATCTCGATATCCTCGCCCTCGAGGTGGATGGGCGGGTAGAGAGGCGCCTCGCTGAGGTTCTCGTTCACGAGGTCCAGCAGGCCGTTTTCCGATTTATAGGCGACGCCGTTGAGATTCAGGGTGAGCCCTTTCTTGAGGTAAGAATAGTTCTTCACCATCGTCTCCACGAAGTCCATGTTGAAGGAATAGCCCTGGAACATCTTGTCGTCCGGGGTGAATTCCACGAGCGTGCCGTTCTTTTCGCGCGTGTCGCTTTCTCCGCTTTCCAGCAACTGTCCGCGTTCATAGACGGCGCGGAAGCAGCGGCCGTCGCGATGGGAGGTGACGACGAATCGCTCGGAGAGCGCATTCACCGCCTTGGTGCCCACGCCGTTCAGACCGACCGATTTCTTGTAGTTCTTGGTGTCGAATTTGCCGCCGGTATTCAGGATGCTCGTCGCGCGGATGACCGCATCGAAGGGGATGCCGCGGCCGAAGTCGCGCACCGTCACTTTCTTCTCGTCGACGTTCACGATCACCTGCTTGCCATAGCCCATCGAGAATTCATCGACCGCGTTGTCGATGATTTCCTTGAGCAGGACGTAGATGCCGTCGCCGGGGTTGTTGCCGTTGCCCAACCGTCCGATATACATGCCCGGACGCAGGCGGATATGTTCTACGCCTTCAATGGTCCGGATACTTGAACCGGTATATTGCTCGTTACCTTCCATCGCGTTATTGCTTCTTTTTGACGACCTCGCCCCGCAGGTGCAGGACCACCGGCCTCGGCGCATCCGTCAGATAGACCGTCAGGGTCTTGTCGAAGGGATAGGCGCCCTCGTCATTGCTGTAGGCGGCGCTGACGGTCCCGGCAGCGCCCGGATCGATCCGGGTCCGCGTCCATTCCACGGAAGTGCAGCCGCAGGAACTGACCACCGCTTCGATGTACAGGGGCTCCTCGCCGATGTTGGTGAGGGTGAAACTGCACCGCTGCACCCCGTCCTTTACGGAGATCAGACCGAAATCGTGCACCGTTTTGTCGAAGCGCACCCGGGAGAAGTATTCCCGCTCCTGCGCCATGCCGGAAAGTGTCAGCAAAATGCCCGTCGCGAGCGCCAAAAACTTTTTCATTCCTACAAATATAATCATTATCTTTGTCAAAACCATCTCGAAAAATGAAAAGAGTCTCTCGCGCCGTTCTGAATGCGGCTTTTCTCTTTCTGGCTACGTTCTCTTATGCGCAGGAGCGCAATGAAGACGCCTTGCGGCTGTTTCGTGAGGACCCCAACCGTATGGCACTTAACCGGCACGTCTATGAATTCGTGGACGCCCCTCTCACGCCGGCTCCGGCGGGTTATGCGCCTTTTTATATCAGCCATTACGCCCGGCACGGATCCCGTTCGTCTTCCCATCCGGAATATTATGATTATGTTATTATCCGTCTGGAAAAAGCCGAGGCGGCAGGCGTGCTGAGCGAGAAGGGGCGCTACCTGCTTGAAAAGAGCCGCGAGGTCCGGACGGAATACGCCGGTATGCCGGGGCGCCTGACACGCCGGGGAGAGTGGGAACATCGGGAACTGGCGCAGAGGATGTACCGGAACTATCCTTCGGTGTTCAAGAAGGGCAGCCGGATGCTCCGCATCAAGAGTTCGATAGTTCCCCGTGTGCTTGTCAGCGCGGCAAACTGCCTTTCCGCCCTGACGGCCATTCAGCCGAATCTGCGCTATACCTTTGATACCGGCGAACGCTATATGGCGATGCTCAACAACGGCTGTCCGTCGTCCATCAAGAAGGAACTGAAGCCCAAACTGGATTCGCTCAGAAAGATTCCGATGGATACGAGCGCCATTTACGCCACGCTCTTTACCGACGGCAGGAAAGGCCGGGAACTGGTCAATGACCCTGTCGCCTTCCAGCGGGCGGTTTTTCAGCTGGCCTGCACTTCCGAGCCCCTGGGCGTTGCAAATGATCTGTTTACCCTGCTGCCGGAGGATGCCCGCTACAAAATATGGGATGCCAACGTGAGGAATATGTATGTCTGCCAATGCAATTCCATCGAATGGGGCCCGCTGCGTATGGAGCGTTGTGAACCCTTGGTCCGCTGTATCCTGGACGATGCCGACGATGTCCTTGCCGGCGGGGCCGTGGCCGCGGACCTCAGGTTCGGCCATGATCTCCCCCTGTTGGCCCTCTGCAACTTCCTTGGCCTTTCTGGCGTAGGGGACAGGCTTTCCTTCGACGAGATTCCGTTCAAGTGGTACGATCCGATGAATATCCCTTTCGCCTCCAATCTGCAGCTGGTGTTCTACCGTTCGAAGAAGGGCGGGGATATTCTGGTCAAGGCCGTGTATAACGATAAGGAACGCTCGATTTCGGGACTGACGCCCGTCAGCGGTCCGTATTACAAATGGGAGGACCTGAAGGCCAAGTGCGAAGAGCGTATGAAATGGCGTACCTCGCTGGTTCCGCTACCTGCGAAGATCCAACTGGGGGAGGGGCTGCATCCCTGCAGCGGTCTGGAGAAGTCCGTCGATCCCAAACTCGCCCGCGAGGAATATATCCTGGATACCCGCGGCGAAAAAGTCCTGCTCGTCGGCGGCAGCGACGAAGCCCTTTTCCGCGGAGAGCAGACGCTCAAGCAGATCCGCAACCAGCATGGCGAGGATGCTTTCCCGTCCATGCTCATCCAGGACAAGCCCCGCTTCGCCTGGCGCGGAGCGATGCTCGACTGCTGCCGGCATTTCTGGACGGTGGAAGAGGTCAAGCGCTTTATCGATATTATGGCGCTCCACAAGCTCAATGTTTTCCACTGGCACCTGACCGACGATCAGGGCTGGCGTGCGGAAATTCTCAAATATCCCCGACTGTCAGGCATCGGCGCGATGCGCAGTGAAACGCTCGTCGGTCACGCCCGCAAATCAAAGGTATACGACGGTACGCCGCACGGGGGCTACTATACCCAGGATGAGATGCGGGAAATCGTCCGATATGCCGCCGAGCGCTACATTACCGTGGTGCCGGAGATCGAGATGCCCGGTCATGCGCTTGCCGCCCTGGCTTCCTATCCTTCGCTGGGCTGTACGGGCGGACCTTACGAGACGGCGACGCACTGGGGCGTCTTCAAGGATATTTTCTGCCCCGGTAAGGACCGGACGCTGGAGTTCCTCTTCGATGTGCTCGACGAAATCTGCGAGATTTTCCCTTCCGAGTACATCCATATCGGCGGCGATGAGGCTCCGCGCGACCGTTGGAAGCTCTGTCCGGACTGTCAGGCGCGTATCGCGGCCGAGAGCCTGGATAACGAGGCCCGGCTGCAGAGTTGGCTGATCGCTAAGGTCGAAGAGCATCTTGCCGCCAAGGGCCGCAAGGTCATCGGCTGGGATGAAATCCTGGACGGCGGTATCGAGAAGACGACGGCGGTGATGAGTTGGCGGGGGACTGCCGGCGGCAAGCGTGCTGCAGCGCTGGGTAATCCTGTCGTCCTGTCTCCGAACAACTACCTCTATCTGGACCGTTATGAGACGGAATTCCCCGATAGTTATGGCGAGCCGCTTGCTTTCGGCGGTTGCATCCCTCTGGAAAAAGTCTATGATTTTGAGCCTTATCAGGGAGTCAAGACCCGGGAGAGGCCCTTTATCCTCGGAATCCAGGGGAATCTCTGGACGGAGTATGTCTCTGATTTCAATGTAGCGGAAATACGTCTTTTGCCGCGTCTGGCCGCTGTGGCGGAAATCGCCTGGAGTCCTGCTGACCGCGGGCACTATAAGAGTTTCCGCAACCGCTGCCGTCAGGCCCTCTTGCCGCTGTATGCGGAGGCGGGATGGCAATGGGCTCCCTACGCATTTGCAGATTAAAAAAACTTGAATTAACTTCGTACTTTAATTTAAAACTTATTATGGCTTACAAAATTTCTGCTGAAACTTGTGTCGCATGCGGCACCTGCATGGGTGAATGTCCTACCGGAGCAATCAAGGAGGGTGATGTCTATTCCATCGATCCCGATGTTTGCGTAGATTGCGGCACTTGCGCTGACGCCTGCCCGATGGGCGCTATCGCTCCCGGGGAGTAAGAGCCTTGGATGATTTCCGGCTCAGGGTCTTTACGACAGTAGCGCGCCTTGGCGGATTCACCGCCGCGGCGCGCGAACTGGGTGTCAGCCAGCCTGCGGTCAGCCAGCACGTTTCCGAACTGGAGAAAGAACTGGGCTGTTCCCTGCTGGAGCGTTCGCGCGAGGGCGTGACGCTCACAACGGAAGGGGAGCGGCTGCTCGGCTATGCCCGGCAGGTCCTGCACTGGTACGACGTCATTAATGCCGCCTTTGACAAAGACGATGTCTTTTCCCGCGGCAAGTCGCTGCCTGAGCCCGTCCGCCTCAAACTGTCCGACGAAAAAACCGCCCGGGTCTGGACCGCGGGCGGAGATATCCACATCGAACTGGATTAAAGTTTTTCCCGTCTAAAACGATTGCCGCTTCAGCCGTTCGGTGAGAGCGGCGATTTCTTTGTAGAAAGGCGTGTCCTCGACGATGACCGGCTGGATGGCCCGGACCGTCTCGTAGGCTTTGCGCGAAGCAGCGCAGAGTTTGTCCGTGAGTTGCAGGCAATCGCTCGCCTGGGCGAGGGCGATGAAATGGATCGCCATTACCTGGAAGGCATTCTCCACCACCTTGCGGCAGAGCAGGGCACTGTTCGTTCCCATCGAGACGATATCCTGGTTGTCGTTGTTGTTGGGGATGCTGTGTACGTAGTTCGGCATGGAGAGGGTCTGGCACTCGGCCGTCGTCGAAGTGGCCGTGAACTGACAGGCCTGCATACCATAGTTCAATCCCAGTTTGCCCAGGTTTAGGAAGGGAGGCAGGATGCCGTTGATGCGGTCGTGGAAGAGATAGTTCAGCTGCCTTTCCGTCAGCATCGTAAGCCGGGTCAGCGCAATCTTGACCTTGTCCTGTTCCAGGGAGATGTAGTCTCCGTGGAAGTTGCCGCCGTGATAGACGTTCTGCGTGTCGGGATCGACGATGGGATTGTCACAGGCGGAATTGATTTCCGTCTCCAATACCTCGCGCGCCGCGAGCAGGGTTTCGTAGATGGGGCCGAGGATCTGCGGCGTACAGCGCAGGGAATAGTAGGCCTGCACCTTGTGCGCGAAGACTTCCTCCTTATGTTCTCCGGAATATAACTCGTGTTCCCGCTTGGAAAGGCAGAGACTGCCCTCCGCCGTCTTCCTCATCCGGGCGGCGATTTCCAACTGTCCGGGATGCGGACGGCTCTCATTGAGCGCTTCCGCCATGAAATCGTCGTAAGAGCCGGCGATTTCGTTCATCCAGACGCCGGCGAGCAGGGACAGGTCCAGCAATTTTTCGGCGAGGAACTGGTTGACCATCGCCACGCCGCTCATCACGGAAGTCCCGTTCGTCATGGAAAGGCCTTCGCGGATATGGATGGCCATCGGTTTCAGGCCGCATTCTGCAAGCACCCCGGCGGCGGGCCGCCATTCTCCCCGGTAATGGACCTCCCCTTCGCCGATCAGCGTCAGCGCCATATGCGCCAGTTGTACCAGGTCGCCGCTGGCTCCGACACTGCCGTGCCTGGGGATGAAGGGACAGATGCCCCGGTTGATGAATTCAGTCAGCAGCAGGACGACATCGGGATGGATCCCGGATTTCCCTTGCAGGAAAGTGCCGATGCGGGCAAGCATCGCCGCCTTGACGGAAAGGTCTCCGAGCGCTTCTCCTGCGCCGGTGCTATGACTGCGGATGATGTTGTATTGCAGGTCTTTGAGATTCGTATCACTGACCCGCCACTGCGCCATCGGCCCGAACCCGGTATTGATGCCGTAAATGATTTTATCCTTGCGGAAGCGGTCCAGAAATTCGTAACTCTTCCGGACGCTTTCCAGTGCCTCTTCAGGGAGGACCAGGGGCTCGTTCCCGAGAAGGATGCGCCGGGCTTGTTCAAGACTGAAATATTTCATGCGTCAATGAAACTTCTGATAAGTGACGTGGACGGCAGGTCTTTGTCGGACACCGGAAGGAAGTAATGCAGGAACAGGAGAAGCCGGTGTGCCTCCGCATATTCCGGACAGTTCTTGGGAACGGTCTCCAGAATGCGTTCCGCGTGCGGGCGGAGTACCGCGAATTCCACCAGATAAGCCGAGTTGAACAGCACGTCGGCGGTCTCCTGGTAAGGATAAATCCATCTGGATTCCGCGCGGCGGACGTTCGGCCAGTTGGCGATGGTCTCCCGGGCGCTGAAAGCCCCCTTGAGATAATCGCGCACGATGCGCCGCAGCAGACGGTTGTCGCTGGTGGGAATGCAGTTGTGGTCGTCCAGCGATGCGCTGGTGATGGTATTGATGAAAATCTTGTACTTGGAGCTTTCAGGAACCTGTTCCGTCAGTACTGGGTTCAGGGCATGGATGCCTTCCACCAGCAGCACGGACGCGCCGTCCAGTTTCAGTTTCTTGCCATTGTATTCCCGTTTGCCGGTCACGAAGTTGTATTCCGGAACTTCGACTTCCTCTCCGTCAAGGAGCCGCAGGATGTCCTTCTGCATATAGGCGTGATCGACAGTCTCGAAATTGTCAAAATCATAACTCCCGTCCGGCAGTTTCGGCGTGTCCGCGCGGTTGACGAAATAATCGTCGGTAGAGAAAGACACCGGATGCAGGCCGCAGGCCATCAACTGGATGCTCAGCCGCCGGCAGAAGGTGCTCTTGCCGCTGCTCGTGGGCCCGGTGATCAGCACGATGCGCACCGGATCGGCCGCATGCCTGCGGCGTTCGATATCTTCGGCGATGCTGACGATCTTCTTCTCCTGCAGTGCCTCCGCAATCTGGATCAGGACGGGGGCCTTGCCCTGCTGGCAGGCGTAATTGACGTCGCCGACATTGTCCAGTTCCATGATGCGGTTCCAGCGCAGGGTCTCGGCAAAGGTTTCGAAGGTCTTGGGCTGCTCGTTGAGGGGAGCCAGTTCCAGGGGCTTGTGCCGGTTGGGCACCCGCAGCAGCATCCCGCTGTTGTACGGGCTCAGTTCCCAAACCTTCAGATAGCCGGTGGAGGGAACGACCGCATCGTAAAAGTAATCCGCTGTGTCCTGGAGCGTGTAATAGGTGATATACAAGTCTCCGCAGGTGCGCAGCAGTTTGATCTTGTCTTCGTATCCGTATTTGCCGAAGATGCGTATGGCTTCGTCAATCCTCACTTCGTGACGGCGGAAGGGGATGTCACTTTCTACCAGTTCCGTCATCCGCTTCCGGATGGCCGTCACTTCCTCTTCGGTGATGCCGCTCTTGTCCGGCTTGCTCACGTGGCAGAAATATCCCTTGCAGATGGGACGTCTCAGTACCACTTTATATTCCGGATACAGGTCCCGGACCGCCTTGCAGAGCAAAAAGCAGAGGGAACGGCAGTACACGCTGCGTCCGTTGTAGGAGCGGTAGTCCAGGAACTCCACGTCCCGGTTGTTGAAGACGCGGAACTTCAATCCCTCCGATACGTTGTTCACGCGGGCGGAAAGGATGTCGTAAGGTTTGTCGAAGTCAAAGACCGGAAGCATCTCCAGGAGGGTCGTGCCCTCCTGGAATTCGCTGTATGCTCCGGTATTCTTACAATAGATCTTCAGCACAAAAAAACTATTTTAAAAAGCGCTGCAACAACGGCTGCTTGTTGCTTCGCAACCCTATCCGGGTAAATGCAGCCTAACGCTGCAGCGCTTTTTACTATTCGTTTTTAGCCAAACGCTTATAGGTGTCCAGCCGCAGTTTGGCGAACTCCTCGGTCTTGGCAAAGAGTTCCCCGGCCGTCTCAGGATAAAGTTTCTGCAGGGAAGCGAAACGTACCTCGCCCTTCAGGAAGTCCTGGAACTTGCTCCAGTCAGGCTCCTTGGAATCGAGCGTGAACGGGTTCTTGCCCGCTTCCGCGGCGGCGGGGTTGAAGCGGAACAGGTGCCAGTAACCGCACTCGACCGCCAGTTTCTCCTCCTTCTGGCTGAGACCCATGCCGGCCTTCAGACCGTGGTTGATACAAGGCGCGTAGGCGATAATGAGCGAAGGTCCGTCATAGGCTTCCGCCTCCTTGATCGCGTTCATATACTGAACCGGGCTGGCACCCATCGCGACCTGTGCCACATAGACATAGCCGTAACTGATGGCCATCATGCCGAGGTCCTTCTTGCGGACCTTCTTGCCGGAAGCGGCGAATTTGGCGATGGCGCCCGCAGGGGTAGCCTTCGAGGACTGTCCGCCGGTATTGGAGTAAACTTCCGTATCCAGGACGAGGATGTTGACGTTCTCACCGCTGGCGAGCACGTGGTCCAGACCGCCGAAGCCGATATCGTAGCTGGCACCGTCGCCGCCGAAGATCCACTGGCTGCGGCTGGGGATGTACTGCTTGAGGGCAAGCAGGGACTTGCTGACCTCGCAGCCGCACTTCTCCATCATCGGAACCAGCGCGTCGCAAACCTCGCGCGTGGCGGCGTAGTCGTTCTTGTTGTCGAGCCACTTCTGGTAGAGGGCCTTCATTTCGTCCGAGCACTTGCTGCACTCGAGTCCTTTCTTCATGAGGGCGGCGACCGTCTCGCGGATGCGCTCGGAACCGAGGTGCATACCGAGACCGAATTCGCAGAAGTCCTCGAAGAGGGAGTTCTGCCAGGCCGGGCCGTGTCCCTTGTCATTGGTGCAGTACGGGGAAGCGGGGAAGGAGGCGCCGTAAATCGAAGAGCAACCGGTCGCATTGGCAATCATCATATGGTCGCCGAAGAGCTGGGTGATGTTCTTGATATAAGGGGTCTCGCCGCAACCTGCGCAGGCGCCGGAGAACTCGAACAGCGGCTGGGCGAACTGGGCGTTCTTGAGATTGGACTTGGGATCGAACGGGGTCTTGTAACCCACCTTCGCATTCAGATAGTCGAAGGAAACCTGCTCGGCGGTATTGTCGATGTAGGGCTGCATCTTGAGGGCCTTTTCCTTGGCAAGGCAGACATCGACGCAGTTGCCGCAACCGGTACAGTCGGCGACCGATACGGAAAGGGCGAACTTGTAGTCCTTGAGGTTGGCGCGGCCGTCGGCGAGCTTGGTACCCTTCGGAGCCTTGGCGGCTTCCTCGGCGGTCAGCAGGAACGGACGGATGGCGGCGTGAGGACAGACGAAGGCGCAGGTGTTACACTGGATACACTTCTCGGCATCCCATACCGGCACATTGACGGCGACGCCGCGCTTCTCGTAAGCGGCGGTGCCGCAAGGCATCGTACCGTCCTGGTAGGGCATGAAGGCGCTGACGGGCAGGGAATCGCCGCACTGTGCGTTCACGATGTCCGCAATCTCCTTCACGAACGGCGTGGCCAGGCGGTCGGCGTTGGGATTGGTGAATTTCGCCGTAAGATTTGCCCATTCGGCGGGCACGTCCACCTTGGTGTACTCGCCACCGCGGTCGATGGCGGCGTAGTTCATGTTGACCACGTTCTCGCCCTTCTTGCCATAGCTCTTCAGGGCGGCGGCCTTCATGTACTTGACGGCGTCTTCGGCAGGGATGATGCCCGTGATGCGGAAGAAGGCGCTCTGGAGGATGGTGTTGGTCCTTCCGCCGAGTCCGATTTCCGCCGCGATCTTCGTCGCGTTGATAATATAGAGGTTGATGTGCTTGCGTCCGATGACCGCCTTGGCGTGGTCGGGAATGCGCTCGAGGGTCTCCTTCTCGTCCCAGAGGGAGTTGAGCAGGAGGCTGCCGCCTTCCTTGATGCCCTTCAGTACGTCGTACTT
>JAEEGL010789508.1_pt1 | contig 29012 bp, 40 predicted proteins | sample 9134231 | NCBI WGS metagenome assembly JAEEGL01 (sample SAMN16246548, study PRJNA631951) | gut metagenome | biome: gut microbiome; feature: rumen; material: fiber-attached | host: Bos | place: Iran: Karaj | collected 2018-10 | reverse complement strand
TGCTCCAGTGCTCGCATCTGCACAACTTACCATCAACATCCGCTATACCGGAGAAAACGGCAATGCCCGTAAATATGTCGAGGAAATGGAAAGCAGCGGCATAGCCGCCAAGATCCGTGCTATCGAGGGATGCATACGCTATGATTATTTCTTTCCCAATGACGATCCGGAAGGAGTGCTTCTGATTGACGAGTGGGAAGGCCAGCAGGCCCTGAACCGCTATCACTCTTCTCCTGTCATGCAGGAGGCTGCGGACCTTCGTGAGAAATACTCTCTCGGCGGCAGACAAGTGAGGATGTTCAATCCTGCAGCACCAGGAGCTCCTGCCGGCCCCAGGTCTCAGGCTCCCTCCGCACCTGCACCACGCGTGCAGACGGTTGACTTCTCAGTATGGCCCCAGGGTGAACCCAACAGCGCTTACGCGAAGTATTTCACCGGGAACAGCTATCTGGCTCCTATGGAGGGCGGGGTGTCCAATGTGACCTTCGAGCCCGGATGCCGCAACAATTGGCACATCCATCACAAGCAGGTCCAGGTGCTCGTCTGCGTCGCAGGCCGCGGCTGGTACCAGGAATGGGGCAAGGCTCCTGTTCTCATGACTCCCGGCAAGATCATCGCGGTTCCCGCCGGTACGAAGCATTGGCATGGTGCTGCAAAGGATTCATGGTTCCAGCATCTGACTTACTTCAAGGATGTGAAGAAGGGCGCCCGTAATGAATGGCTTGAGGCTGTGACGGACGAAGTCTACAACGCTACGCAGTAAGGCAGCATTCAGCAGACCGAAATCTCGGAAGGGCAGGCATCAATCGCGATGACCTGTCCTTTTCCGATTATTATATCTATATTTAAGCCGTGGAATCAATAAGGAACTGCCACCGCTTATAAATCCAGTTATCCATGTACTATAAGAAACCAAAACGCCAGAATCCTTACAAAGCGGCGAACGAAGCCTTCCTCGAAGCCAAATCCAAGGAGGAGGGGATTGTGGCTCTTGACAATGGAGTCCTTTACAGGGTCCTTGAAGAAGGCCACGGGACAAAGAAACCTACGCCCCGCAGCATTGTTTATGTCCATTACACAGGACGCCTTATCGACGGTACCGTTTTCGACTCTACCGAAGGTGACTCTCTTCCTGCGCTTTTCATGGTAGGAGACCTCATCATGGGTTGGCAGATAGCCCTCACGCGGATGAAAGAAGGGGACAAATGGGAGGTCTATATCCCTGCCAAATGGGGCTACGGCTCCATCAGGATGGACGACATTCCCGCCAACAGTACCTTGATATTCACAATGGAGCTGGTTAAGATAGAAAGATGAATCCGTTTGTCCTTGATCCGCCCCTTGAGCAGAGCCCCAGAAGAAGGAAGTACTTTCTTCTCGGAATGATAGTGTGTTGCGTGACAGGGCTTGTGCTGTCTTTCACATACCGGCCTTTCATCTATGCGAACCGGATCAACGACTACCATCTGGCGGACACTTTAGGCAATATCGTGGCTGTCCCGGCCGCCGCTTTCTTTTTCTATGCTATCCATAAGAAAGTCAGTCTCTCCATAGCTGGCGTATTGGCGCTTGATTTCCTGACTTGGTGCCTGTATGAAGCTTTAATCTCCCGGACCTTTGACTGGTGGGACATCCTTGCCTCCTTCATAATGTGTATCGTCACTTACCCGATTCTCAGGTGCATGGATAAAATCCGTTGATTGTTCTTATCAGAATTCCGCAGAATCAATATATTTGTACTTGATATATTACGAACCGATATGAAACGTCCTATTACAAAAACAGGCATGATATTGTCTTGCGTATCGCTTGCCATATGCATCGCATTCCTTTGCTTCAGCATAAAGAAAGTTGTTGTGGATAACGCCGATTGGAAAGGAGGCATATGGGTGTTCAGCATATTGACTCTCTATCTGTCTATTTTGATCGTTCTCGGCGTAAAGTATCTGAAGAAGAACGGAAAAAAACCCTCGTCATGAAGAAGTTTTTCAAAATCTGCAGGAACATATTCGCCGTCATCGGCGTTCTCGCCGTGCTTTTCGCCGTCCTTCTCATATGCATGAAGCCGTATTACCGGCTGGGTTATTATACGACCCGCCTGGGCAAGATGGACAGCTATGTAGACTCCCTGAAGAGTTCCGGTCCTTACGCAAAGGACACAAACAACTTCAGCTTCAAGATAATCCAGGATCCGTCAAAGGCCAAAGAGATAATGGACTACTTCCGTCTTGACACTCTTTATTCTCCCCAGACTGACACCTGGACGAAAGCTCTCGCGATCGGCAAATTCGTGTCATCCAACATTCCGCACGACAACCAGGCGATCTGGCCGGAGTCAGTCGATGCCATTGGCCTATGGGAATACACCAAAAACGTCGCTCCTGCGTTCAACTGCCGTTTACACAGTATCCTGACCTTTGAACTGCTGCTTGCTGCAGGAATTGATGCAAGATACGTCACCTGCTATCCTCAGGACGAGAATGACGAAGATTGCCACGTAGTAAACGAGGTCTGGCTCCCTGAACTCGGGAAGTGGGCGATGGTTGATACTGATATGGGAGGTCACTTTTTTTCGGATCTGAAGGGGACACCGCTTTCTTTAAGGGAAATGCGTGAACACTACATCTCGGGAGAAAAGATGATGATGTATCCGGGTTTCGGCAATGGCACCACCAAAGCGGATGACCATTATTCATATATGGCCAAGAACACCTACTGGTTCGCCTGCTGGGGAGAGCTGTCATACTATCAGGAGAATTATGACCACGAAGATGTCGTCAGGGACCATTACATAAATCTTGTCCCATCCGGTTTTGAGCCGTTCAGAATCGGAGGAGGAAACACTGTAACGACAGATGCAGACAGTTTCTGGGCAGCTCCTGAATTCGAGGAGCAACAGCAAGTCAACGAGAAGATTTGATATTGATAAGCAGATATATATCAACACGTTATGGAAAGTCACATTTCAAGGGAAGCGGCAGTGGAACTGCTGAAAAAATACAACAAGGAACCGTTCCACCTGCATCATGCACTGACGGTGGAAGGAGTCATGCGCTGGTACGCGAAGCAGCTGGGTTATGCAGACCAGGAGGATTTCTGGGGAATCGTAGGTCTTCTGCACGACATCGACTTTGAGATGTATCCTGAGCAGCATTGCATCAAAGCGCCCGAGCTGCTTCGTGAAGGCGGTGTAGGCGAAGAGATGATCCATGCCATCTGCAGCCATGCCTATGGAATGCACGTGGATGTGAAGCCTGAGCATATCATGGAGAAAGTTCTCTTCGCAACCGATGAACTGACGGGACTGATAGGGGCTGTCGCCCTGATGCGTCCTTCGAAAAGCGTACAGGATATGGAACTCAAGTCAGTCAAGAAGAAGTACAAGGTGAAGGCTTTCGCTGCCGGTTGCTCACGTGAGGTTATTGAAAAGGGCGCCGAGATGCTGGGGTGGCCTCTTGATGAAGTCCTTCAAAAGACCCTTGACGCGATGAAGGATTGCGAAGAAAGGGTTGCACAGGAAAGCGCTTCATGGCAATTGTAATCAATGGATATCGGGAATAAAGAACAAATGGAATAGGAATCATGGCTGCTTGGGAGATTATATTAAACTTGTTTTTGATTGTAGTCATTCTTGTCGGAGCGATTGCGATCATCGCTGATTATCGTAAGCATAAAGATGATGAAAGCATTTCGCCCAAAGATCTGAAGGAACTCAGGCGCAATTATTTCCGTTTTGCAATGCTTGTCGCGGCTTGGTTGCTGTACGTCCATGTGATGAGATTCTTCAACTAAAGAGTCGGGATTCGCGATGGCTGAAGTTACCAGGTTGGGGACAAGACAGAACGGGGCATGGATGGAGGTCGTATATGATCTCCAGACCCGTTATGGGTATGAAACCATGCTGATGCTTCTGGACAGGTTCATCGTCGACTATCAAGCTCGTGTCGACAGGGTCGTCAAGGCTCAGATCTCCGGCATGCCCCACTCTGTCGTCTGGAGAAGATTGCTTGTCAACAAGTTCAAGCCGCTGACTGAAATGGAATCTTTGAAAGAGGAGTGCGGGGTCGTCTCCGTCGGATGCGTTGTGAAAGTGTTTGATGGGCTTCAGATGTATCTGACTATGATGAACCAGACCGGCATTGTGTCTGTTCAGGTTCCCGGAGATGTGTTTTCAGATGAGGTCCTTTCCCGAATTGACTCAGTAGCGGACTTCTTCAAGAGCGTATTGTGAGCCGGAAAGCTGAAGAGACGGTTTCGGCAGGTTTCATGTGAAAAAGAGAAGACTAATGCTTACCTTTGCAGAATAAATTCATAATCACATGAAAAAGCTATTATTCGCGTTTGTGGTACTCCTGACATTGTCAGCATGCTCCCAGAGCAAGTCTTCCCAGCAATCTTCAACGGATCAGCAAGAGGTACAGACCCCTGAACTGGCAGATTGTGACGTCACTCTCGGAGGAATTCACTTCACAAAGTCCATCAACGGCGCCGAAAATCAGGTTTCCGAAGCGGATGGTATTGTCACCTTCCGTGCAATTCCGTATTCAGACTACTTCAAGGACCCCAACGAGGGCAAACTCACTCAAGACGATGCCGCCATACTGTTGACAGAAGTCGACAACACTAAGCCATTCACATTGACATCCAGAGTCACTTCTGGTTTCCTGTCAGAAGGAGGGCTGTATAATGCCGGCTCTTTCTTTGTATATGCCAATGCTTCCCTGTGGCAGAAGCTTTGTTTTGAACAGGGCGACCATGGCGAGCACCGCATCGTAAGTGTCAGGACCCTGGGCACCAGCGATGACAACAACCACGATGTCGTTGATCCCGCGAAGTCGGTGTATTTCAAGATCAGCAGCGACACGCATACGATAGCCAGCTATTTCTCTCTGGACGGTAATTCCTGGCAGATGGTACGCCTTTATGAGAATTCTTATCCGGACGTGCTCTATATAGGAATCAGCAGCCAGGCGCCCCAGGCGGAAGAATGCGTATCGACTTTTGAAGGACTGTCTCTCTCCAATGACAATGTAGGAGATTTCAGGATGGGAGACTGATTGTCTTTTCCTTTGTCAGTATATCCATCTCGCTTAATCCGCCCAAGACGGACCGGTTCAATTTGGCGGTGATGATCTTATCCATGCCTTCGGGACTTTTCTCGTCGGCATGGACTTTTTTGCTTCACAAAAACGTATTCTTTGTTGATAATGTAAAATCTACTTGACATATTGGAAAATTGTTTTTACATTTGCTGTCAGACAATGATAAAAATGACAGCCTTATGAAAACACGTGATTATCTTCTTCCATATCATTACAAAAAGATTGGAATGCTGATTCTTCTGCCGTTTGCGCTTCTGTGCCTCTGTCTCCTGTTCGACATAAAACTTCCGTCCGTCGTAATCCCATGGATAGCCATAGGTGACGGCATTTTCTATAGTGGCAGTGCCGACCTCTTCACTGAACTTGGGATGATGGGGCTTCTTGTTTCCCTGTCTTTCATAGCTTTGTCCCGTGAAAAGGACGAGGATGAGATGACCGGCCAGATAAGGATGCAGTCTTTCGTATGGAGTTTATGGTTCACCACGTTCGTTCTTGCTTTCGGTATCCTTTTTATCATGGGGCTGGAATTCCTGAGATTTTCCCTTGCTGCACTTTACCTGTTTTATTTCGTGTATATCATCAAGTTCAACATGACGATGAAAAGCATCAGGAGGTCCGTGAAATGAAAAACACAGTAAAAGTTGAACGGGCGATAAAGGATATCACCCAGCAGGATCTCGCCACAGCTGTAGGTGTGAGCCGGCAGACCATCAATTCCATAGAAGCCGGAGGATATGTCCCTTCAGCAGTTCTGGCATTGAAGATCGCCCGTTACTTCGGTAAACCTGCCGACGCCATCTTCATTCTTGAAGAAGACGACTGAAGCCGATCCGCCCTCTTGTGCGTTTTTGACTTGTTGCGGAATGTGCTTATATTTACAAACAATAAATCCGTACATGCCATATGGGACTGAATAAGCATCAGAAGAGTCTGATAAAACCTGTCGTGATCTGGATATGCCTTTACATTGTGATTTGCCCGCTGATGACGCTTATCGCCGGTAGACATTGGACCTGGAGGGAATTCTTCATTTTCGCCGCTGTTTCTGTCGTAATCCTCGGGTTGGCCGGTTTACTGTATATCCTTCTTTCAAAGGGTCCCAAAAATGGCGGGGAAGATCAATAGAGCAGATAGAGGAAGACGGATAAAAGGATTATGGTATCATAAGCCTTGGGTATCCGTACTCCGAGTGATTAAATAATTATTTCATGAAACGCATTTTCTTTTCATTGTTTTTGACCGCCTTGTTGTTGTCCTCATGCGGTTCGAACTCACAGAAGGGCATGATTACGGCCCAACAGGCATACCAAGGAGTAAGTAACTATTGCCATAGCGAATATGACTGGAGCGTAGCGGAAGAGAATCCCTCCATCATGAGTGTCGAGATGGGGGAAGAGACGGATTCCGCTTATCAGGTGGTATTCCGCAGTTATACCGGAGCCCTGGTGAATTTCTATGTCGACAAAAAAAGCGGTTCCACGAGAATTGTGGAGTATGTTCCTGCTCTTGACATCGAAAGCGAAGCCGGAACCATTGATTTGTTCGATTACCTTGACAAGAATTGACAGGCCCTTCCGTACCCGATCCTGATGGACTACGGGAGCAGGGGAGCAGCAGGCCTTTATAGAAGACATTTTGGGAAAAAGGACTGATGTCCAAAGCCGCTAATATCCTCAAGCCGCTTGTGCCGGTCTTTTCCGTCTGTTACGGTTTAGCGCTCATCTATCTTACAGCGCTGCCAACAGCTGACGGTGACGGTTCGTTTCCGAATGAGGCTGCCGGGTGGATCATTACATTGGGGGCCATCCTTCTGACTCTTTTCGTCGCGATCCCTTTGCAAAGAAAGATCTATCCGGAGTCCCGTCAATTCTCACTGAAGATTCCATCTTTCCCGGTAGTGGCGGGGGTGCTGCTTCTGGCACCTTCGGTTCTGCTGCTGAAAGAAATGCTAGTTTATGGGATCACGCTTCTGGATCATCCTGTACAGACGGAACTGCTCACTTATACTGCAGAAGAAATGAGAGAAGATCTGTTGGCTGGAGTACATGCGGTATTCCTTGCTCCCGTTCTAGAAGAACTGTGCTTCCGTCATCTGTCCATCCCGCCCTTCCGCCGCTTTGGGACACGCCTGTTCGTCTGCGTGTTGATGGCGGTGCTCTTCGGCTTTCTTCATGTGAGAAGCTTTGTCGGAGCTTCCGTCGGAGGCCTGCTTTATGGACTGGTGTTCCTTTTCTCAAAGAACATCTGGTATGCCATCCTCCTTCATGCCGGCGGCAATCTGACCGGCACTTTGTATGGGGTCTTTTCCTTTCTTGGGTTGGGGGAGGTACAGGCAAGCGAGTTTCCTGCATTTTTCATCCCTGATTATAAAATCGTGATAGCAAGTGCGGTGCTGGCAGTTATTGGAGTACTGCTCTTGGTGAAAGGGCTTAAGAAACACTGAACCAGAGCCATAGATAGAGTCGATACATGAGACTGCATCTTGCCGGAAGTTCAGCTTATTATGATCATAAATTCAAGAATATATGAGCAAACGTAAACTCCTGCATTTCTTCTTCGGGCTTTTCATCGCCCTCTCAGTCATCTTCTGCATTCTTCTTATTGTCCAAGATACGCGGGATGATGTTGATGTACTGGGCAGGATCAGCTTATGGTGCGGGTTGGTTTCACAACTTCTTCTGGCTCTTTCCATGTATTTGGAAATAAGAAAGGACAAAAAGAATGAAAACGGATAGACTTTAAATAAGTTCACTATGAAAAAGATAATGATAATCGACGGCGGACCGCGCCGCAATATGAATACAGCCCAGATGCTTCAGAAAATCGCCGAGGGAATATCTTCTGCAGATAAAGATATCGAGGTGAAGACTGTGCGTCTGTATGATCTGGATTACAAAGGTTGCTTCTCGTGCATGGCCTGCAAAGTGGCAGGACGCGCTTCCAACGTCTGCAGATTCAGGGATGCGCTGACTCCTGTACTTGAAGACATCGCCCAGGCGGACGGCCTGGTCCTTGGGTCTCCAATCTACTTCGGTGACGTGACGGGGCAGATGCGCACCTTCCTGGAGCGTCTTTCTTTCCCTTGGCTGTCATACAATGACTACAGCCTGACGGCTCCCAAACGGATGAAGGTCGTACTCGTCGAGACCATGAACGGAACGCCCCAAAGGAACAACAGCAACGGCTACGGGTCAATGGCGCACTGCATTGCTGCAGCTCTCGGGGACCCCGTCCGGATAGTCGCTTACAATACCTACCAGGTCAAGAATTACGACAGGTATGAGCTGGCGGGTTTCTCTGAAGAAGCCAAGCGCCAATGGCGTGACGCCCATTGGGAGGAAGACCTTCAGAAAGCATTCGAAGCGGGACGCAGGATGGCTGACGAGATAGGACAATGATCTTTTAACGTCTCCTTCCGATCGACTGGAACAGATACAGGAAAGGGAATATCTCCAACCTGCCGATCAGCATCTCGATCATTCCCGTGATCTTCAGGAAAGAGGGGAATGCGGCATAATTCGACATGGATCCGACGTCGCCGAATCCGGGACCCACATTGCCTATACAGGCTATGGAGGAGGTGACTCCTGTTATGAAGTCCAGCCCCAGAACAATGTTGAACGCAGCGAAAATGAACGCCGTAGTTGATGCCGTCAAACGCATAATTCCGGTCACGCTGCTGGAGAATACAGCACGTAGGGGTAATCTCAGGCTCTGATGTCAGCGACCGGCAGTGATTCTTTTCCTGAAGGGGAAGGAAGGGCTATTGCGATTGCGTGAATTCTTTCAGGGTCTTTTCGTCCATACGCTGGACAGTCCAGTCGGAAAGAGGCTGTGCGCCTATGGAACGGTACAGTGAAAGGGCGGGGGAGTTCCAGTCAAGACATATCCACTCCATGCGGCCGCAGTTCCTTTCCACGGCGAGTTTTGCGACGTATTTGAGGAGCGCCGTACCGTAGCCGAGGCCACGCTTTTCGGGGAGTATGAACAGATCCTCCACGTACATCCCCTTACGTCCGACGAAGGTGGAGAAATTATGGAAGAAAAGTGCGAAACCGACCACCGAACCGTCTTCCTCCCCGAAAACCACTTCCGCAGAATGCTCCACGAAAAGCGAATTGCGGATGGTGTCCTCATCAGCGACGAAATCATTCTCGCATTTCTCGTATACGGCAAGTTTCTTTATTAGATCGAGGACAACCCCTGCCTCTTCGGGTCTCGCAGGCCTGATAGTGAATGCTTCCATTTTCTTTGTAGATAATTGCTTACACCAATGTAGACGGATGTTCTTCGGAACGGATCTGCGTTCAAATATACGACTATATGAATTGAAAAGGAAATAATTGTGATTTGGTCCCGATTCAGTGGACAATAAGAAAATTAATTTATAGATTTGTACCGAACAAATAATACTACTGATAAAACCATGACTGAAACGAAACTATTACTTACCGCTCTGACATCACTTGTCATAGGATTGAGCGGATGCGATTCTTCTTCTGACTACTGTGTGGTCAAAGGAAACATCAAAGGCGTACCTGACGGTTCCAGACTCGAACTGCAGGATGGATGGAACAACTGCAAAATTGTAGGGACAACTACCGTCAAGGACGGTTCATTCGAGTTTCATCCCAAAGTGACGGGACCTGTCCATGTTTACCTGTATCAAGATGAACTCCAGCTTCAGGACTTCATTCTGGAGTCCGGTACTGTTTTCGTGGATGTTGACGCCGCTGAAGGGGACGAGTACGGACCAGGTGCCAAAGGCACTCCATCCAATGATGTCTTATACCGGTTACGTTCTTTCAGGAAAGACGGAAAGACTGAAGCGTTAAGGGCATTGGCGGATTCTGTCTTGGAAGCTCCTCAGACCGGTCCATTGACTGTGCTTCTTGCGGATTCCTACCGTAAATCAGCCCTCCAGGCTCATGGGGCGTTGGAAAGGTTGTCACCCCAGTTGGCCGATCTGAGATATGTCAAGAACCTGAAGGAAGAGATGTCGCTGTTGATCAAAACGGAACCCAGGGATGATTATAAGCCTCAGTATATAGACCTGGAATATTCCGATATTGACGGTAATCCGGTGAGATTGAGTTCAGTCGTGAACGATCCCCGGAACCGCTATGTGCTGCTGGATTTCTGGGCTACCTGGTGCGGACCGTGCGTCAGAGCCTTCCCGCAGATGAAGGAACTCTATAACGGATATCACGGAAAAGGACTCGAAATCGTTTCGATATCGATAGACGAAAGTGAAAAAAGGTGGAAGTCTTACCTTCAAGACAACAAGTTTGACTGGATAACCATCCATGATGACCTTGGAGGACGAAGGAGCAGCGAAGTCTGGAAAAACTACGCCATCTCCGTTATACCTATGTATATCCTGATTGACGGTGACACCGGTGAAATACTCCTCCGGGACAATCACCCTGACCTTGCAGAAGTATTCTCCACATATCTGCCATAGAGCATCTTTGTTCCTGATATCTGAGACAATTGACTATGAGGAAGATACTTTCTGTCATATTGCTCATCCTGTGCCTTGGGATGACTTCCCGGGCGCAGGTGTTCATTTTCAACGAAAGCGCTTATCAGGCGCGGATGAGCGAAATCAAAGTTGCGGTCGTAGACTCCCTTTCCGGCGAGCCTGTACCGTTCGCTTCAGTATACGTGATTCCGTCAAAAGATACCACCATAACCAATTTCACCCTGACTGACGCCAAGGGTGAAGCCAAACTGGATGAAGTGCCTTTCGGCAGTTATCAATTCCATGTCGAGATGATGGGTTACAAGACTTTCATCAGGGAAAGGTATTTCAGGGAAGCACAGGTGAATATGGGGACAATACGGCTGCAGGTCGATGAGCTCTTCCTGCAAGCGGCTACAGTCACGGATGTGGGCAATCCCATAATCATAAAAAAGGACACTGTGGAGTTCAACGCCTCCTCATTCAGAGTGGGCGCGAACGCGATGCTGAAAGATCTGCTGCTCAGGATGCCCGGAATGGAAATCACCCCTGACGGCAAAGTCAAGTTCGGCGGCAAGGAGATAGACAAGATAACCGTCGGCGGACGTACCTTCTTCTTCAATGACCAGAGCACCGCTCTTAACAACCTTCCAGCCTCAGTAGTGGACAAGATCCGCGTCATTGAACGCGAAAGCGAGCAGACCCGTGCTTCAGGACTCGAGGACGGCGGCAAGGAGCAAGTGCTGGACGTCGCCCTCAAGAAGGAATACGAAAAGGGATGGTTCGGTAACCTTGGGCTCAAAGGCGGAACCACTCTCGGAGACTCCTCGGAAGACAACCCCCTCAGGGATGACAGGGGATTCGTATGGGGCGCGAACGCATTGGTGTCAGCTTACTCAGAGAAGGACCAGCTGACCTTCATCGCCAACGGCCAGAACATCGATGATTCCGGCATGATAGTAAGCGGAATGGACGAAGACGGCGTCATCAGTATCCTGGGGCAGGGACTTTCCACTGCAGGACAGTTGGGCCTGAACGCCAATACCACCCGCATCAAAGGCGTGGAGTCAACCTTCAGCGTCAATTACAAGTACACGGATACGGATTCAGGAAACAAGTCCGACCGGACGACTTATCTGGATGACGGCGACCTTAACTCTTCAACCCTGAACAAGGGGAAACAGTTCGCGAACTCCCTCAGCACCAATCTCGAAATGAAAAAGGAAGAGGGCAAGGTGTGGTTCCATTTCCGTCCATCCTTCGTTTACTCCAAGACTGACAACACGGCCAGAGGATCTTCTCAGACTTTCCGTGACGGGACTTTCGTGAACAGTACGGAGACGGGAGTGGTCAGCGTGAACGAGAACAGGAACACTTCGCTGAATTCAGACTTGTCCTTCAGGGACTTGGGGGGCAAGAAGGGCCGTACCCTGCTCTTCGGTTTCAACGGGAATTATGACTATGGCACCGGGAAAAGTGATGAATCCAACATCATCAAAACCGCCAGCGGAACCACTCCTAGCATCATGAATTATCTTTCGGACAACCTTTCATCCACCGCTGACGGCAGTGTCCGTTTCACAGAACCTATCGGTGACAAATGGTCTCTGTCCGCTATGGGAGAATTGACCAGGTCCCAAAGTGAAAAGACCAGGTACGCATATGACATCGACGGTCGACGCAACAGTTACTACAGCACCCTCAGCATCAACAAATACAAGGAACAGCAGTATGATCTGACCGCCCAGTACAAGTTCGGAGACGGCAATTGGGTAACCCTCGGAGGCAGGGTGTACGGCGTTTACAATGAGACATATTCGGAGAGTTTCGGTTTGGCGAACACCGTCGGAGAGGACGAGTGGAACTGGCATTTGGCGCCGACTCTCCGTATGCGATTCAGCAAGGAGAATGATGAGGTCAACCTGTATGTGACAGGATACGCGATGCAGCCGGGAACATCCAGGATGCAGCCCATGCTGAATATAGCCGATCCGTCCAGACTGACTCTGGGCAACATCTATCTGAAGCCATACTCGCAGACTTATTTCAACTTTGACTGGACAAGAAGCAACCCGGAGAAATTCTCCACTCTGATGGTCATCCTTTTCGGCAACCTCAATGCTTCCCCCGTCAGTCAGGCACGTTGGTACGACTCTGACGGCGTCATGTATTCCATTCCCGTCAATGCCCGCAAACCGGCTACGAACGGCTACATCATGGTGGACTATACGACTCCTCTGGACAACAAGAAGAACCTGTTCCTGTCCCTCAGCTCTTACACGCTTTTCTCATCTTCCGCCAACTATCAGGCGAAGAACACTCTCCCGGGACTGGACAAGTCGGCCTTTGATTATTCCGCGTTCATGTCCGGCTTCTGGGGGAATCCTTCAGGAGATAGGTTCTACAGCGGGCAAAGCGGTTTCGTGGAGAGCAGGACAAGTACCTTCAACCCATATCTGTACTTCAATCTGCGGTACAACCGGGAGAAGTATTCCCTTTCGCTGAACGCCAGCCTGGAAGGCAATATCGCCCGTTACTCTCTGGATCCAAGTATCAACATGAATACCCTCAACACCCGGATCGGAGCTCAAGGGACTTATACCACCAAGCACGAGTTCGAGCTTTCGTCTGAAATCATCTATAATTTCTACAAGGGGTACTCGGACGGATACGGCAAGCCGGAATGGCAGTGGAGCGCGGAGATCAACAAGAGTATCGGTGCCTTCAATTTCAGTGTGAAAATGAACGACATACTGAACCAGACAAGAGATCTCACCCACACTGTCACCGCCAACTACAAGGAAGACACTTACCGTCTGGTCATGGGCCGATATGTGATCTTCGGAGTCAAGTGGAACTTCGGCAAGATGAACGCCACCCACAGCCAAAGGGCTCAGCAAGCGGCTATGGACATGGTGTTCTGAAGCGCCTTGGTATCTTTTGTAAGGTCCCGTGAACGGGACAGAGGCTGACCGATTATCCGATTGACCGGATTTCACCGATTATTGAAATGAGTGTGCTGTTATATATTTGGCTTGCCATAACGTGGCTGCTGCTGATCACCGGTTGGGTGTGGACTATTTTTGACAAAAAGGGCGTCAGAGCCAAAAAAACGCCTTGGATCCTGATAGCCGTAGGCAGTTTCATGCTGGCCGCCTTTTTCCTGTTTTTCATTCTGATGCTGAAGAAGGTCTGACCCTCTTTGGAAGAGATCATTTTGCCTTCGACCATAATGAAGATAGGCAAAGATGCTTTTGGAGGCTGCATCAGCGCAAAAGAAACAAATCTTGACTGCTCAGTCCAGGGCATCGGCTCAAAAGCCTTGAGTGATGGAGTCAAGTGTGAACAACTGCATCAATGCACCGGGATGGAACAGGTTCAAATACTACATAGGTGAGTATTGATTCGCCGCTTAAGTTTCAAACTGGTTTATATATGAATCCCCGACATTCCTTCAGCAGGAGTGCCGGGGATTTCTGAAAAGACAGGGGAGACTCATCATAATAGTGGCATATATGCCCGACGAAATCGCCACAAATTGGGATTTCCTTCGGGGTGGAGGCTCCATAACTTTGCAAGAGTAATAACTACTGATTGTATAGTCATGGAAAAGAAAAACAGAATCATCCTCTTCTGGACCCTTACCGTTTTGGGTTTCCTGTCACATTCCTTGGCCGATGCCCTTCCCGCCTTCTGGGGAGAGAGTATCGTCGCGCAACAAGGTCCCGCTCCCGTAGGCATGATGGCCTTCATGGTCTGCCTGACTTATCTGGTCCCCGTCGTGGGCATACTTCTTCTTGTATATGGAGGCAGGAAGGCAAGGATAATCAATGCCGTACTTGCCTGCTTCATGGCCCTGTTCACACTGCTTCACATGAGCGAACTGATTGAGGGGTTCAACCCCGTCCAGTTGCTCATAATGCCCATGATGGGGGTCGTAGCCATCCTCATGGCTGTCGACTCAGTCAGAATCTGCAAAAACAAATGATCATGAAAACAGCATTGAAATTGCTGCTCCTGGCGGCAGCTTACCTTCTTACTTTCATTCTTGGCGCGACAAGCGGAATAATCCATCCGGCATGCTATGCCTATGTGGGAGCTCTTCTTCCGTTTTTGACGGCATTCATCTACCTTTTGACTTGCAACAGTGTGCGCGGTTTCGGCGCGGCAACTCTACTGAACGGATTCGTGCTTGTGCTTTTCCTCATTGCAGGAGAAGCCGACAAACCCCTCATCATCGGCTTTGCAGTCCTTACGGCGCTCGCTGAGTGTATCCGGTATTTCTGCAAGTGGGATACTTTGAAGGGCGTTCGTTGGAGCTTCGTCCCGTTCGCATTCTCATTTTTCGCATATACCGCCCATTGGTGGACAGACACCCAAGGCTCTCTTTCAGCGGCTGTGGAAGAGATGCGTCCGGGATATGACCAGCTGATGGTAACGGTCATAGAAAACATTCCGGTCCTGGTGGCGGTATTGGCACTTACTGTACCTGTCGCCGTCATCGCAATGCGAGTGGCTGAACGCGCTTTGAAAAAACAGACTCAAGACCTCAAGTAGGACCTTGATTGCATAGTTCAGGTACGACAAGACCTCCTTCCGCAATGTGATTTGCGGTCGGGGGCCTTTATTAAAATGTTCTAAAGGCCAAAATATCTTCTCGGGAGTACTTCATAGTCGCTTTTTTTTGTTACTTTTGGCGCCATGTTACTCAAAATTATTCTACTGACCCTGTTCTTTGCCGTAATGATCGGCGTCGGCATCTATTGCCGCCGTACCGCATCTGACGTTCAAGGGGTCGTCCTTGGTGGCCGCAATGTCGGCTCCTGGCTCACGGCTTTCGCATTCGGTACATCTTATTTTTCGGCGGTCATCTTCGTCGGTTACGCCGGTCAGTTCGGTTGGAAGTACGGTCTTGCCGCTACCTGGATCGGTATTGGCAACGCCCTCATCGGTTCGTTGTTGGCCTGGAGACTCCTCGGTCGAAGGACACGCCTCATGACGCAGCATCTGCAGAGCGCGACGATGCCCGATTTCTTCGGGAAGCGTTTCTTCAGCAATTCGCTCAAAGTCGCCGCGTCTGTGATCGTGTTCATTTTCCTCATACCCTATACCGCTTCGCTCTATAACGGATTGTCGAGGCTTTTCAGCATGGCCTTCAGCGTGGATTACGTGTGGTGCGTGCTCGGAATGGCCATACTTACAGGAATATATGTGCTTGTGGGCGGATACATGGCGACTGCAGTCAATGATTTCATCCAGGGAATGATCATGCTGGTGGGCATCTGCGCCGTGATAGCGTCAGTGCTCAGCGGCAACGGAGGATTCAGCACGGCGCTTGAAAGTCTCTCCCGGATCCCTTCCGAGACTGCACCAGCACTCAACGGAGCGTTCGTGTCTTTCCTGGGACCTCAGCCCCTTTATCTTCTGGGTGTCGTTCTTCTGACTTCGCTCGGAACCTGGGGACTTCCCCAGATGGTGGGCAAGTTCTACGCCATACGTAACGAAGCTGCTATCCACAAGGGGACTTTCATCTCCACTTTCTTCGCCATCATCGTGGCCGGCGGATGTTATTTCCTTGGCGGATTCGGAAGGCTTTACGGCCAGAGTATCGAGTACACTGCAGCCGGAACCCCGGTTTACGACAGCATAGTGCCTTCCATGCTCGCTTCACTTCCTGACCTTATGATCGGCGTCGTCATCATACTGGTGCTTTCAGCTTCAATGTCGACCCTTTCTTCACTGGTCCTTACTTCAGGGTCCACTCTTACGCTAGATATCATTGACCCTGCTTTGGCCAAAGCCCGTAAAGGGGTGCATATGACTGACCGTAAGCAGCTTCTTTGCATCCGCCTTCTGGTGGTGTTCTTCATAGTCGTTTCATCAGTGCTCGCGATCATCCAGGCCAAGAGTTCAGTCACTTTCATCGCCCAGCTGATGGGTATCTCATGGGGTGCACTGGCCGGAGCTTTCCTTGCTCCGTTCCTTTACGGCCTTTACTGGAAACGCACTTCCCTGGCATCGGTCTGGGCATCATTCATAACCGGAGTGGTCGTGATGTGCTGCTGCATGTACTGCACCTTCACTGGGAAGACTTTCATCAGCCCTTATTTCACTTCTCCTATCAACGCCGGTGTGCTGGCTATGCTGCTCGGCCTTGTGGTCGTGCCTGCAGTCAGCTTCTTCTCCAAGATGAAGCGGAAGGAAGAAGTCGACAGTATGTTCAGCTGCTATGACAGCACAGTCAGGGTCCGTGCCGCTGAGGCTCTCGCAGATGAGACCGTGGAGGACTAGAAGACGAACATGTAACCGACTCCTATAACGTGACAGGCGGCCAGAAGGTCGCCTTTGTCGTACAGGTGGTACATGTAGAACAGATCCAGCGAATGACCTTTCCCGAGGCTGATTTCAGTACCGGCATAATGAAGGGAACGCACCCATTTCCCGGTGTCGAAACTGTTGAAGAACTCGTACATCAGATAGGGGGTGAAGATGCTGTCCGGGGCCTTGTATTGACCGCGGATACGGGTTCTGAGAGTATTTGAGAATGAATCTGTACCGGGATTGTATGCCAGTTCATATTTCTCCCTCAGGGCGAGTGACAGACCGTCACGCTTGAGGGTTTCGGTGAGGCACAGGACAGCCTTGTGCTGGACCATGTCCCCGGCTGCAGGAATTCGCCAGTACTCGTAGCTGAGATCGCCCTTCAGCCAGCTGTTGAAGTTGTATCCGCCTCCTGCCATGGCGAACCAGCATTCGGTGTCGGTGACATTGTCGAAGGAACGGTGCTCGAAACGGGCCATCGCATAGGGCGCGCCGAAGGATTTCACGATCTGGACACTGCTCCAGGTTCCGAGGTCGGAAGAGGTCTGGGCGGAAGCCTTCGCTGCGAAAATCGCAACAAGGGAGAGGATGGTGAGTAATGTTCTTTTCATATCTGTTGCAAGTTCAATGACAAAGGTACGAATAGAGTTGAATTAAAAAAGAGACAGCCTCACAAATTCCAAAAACTCCTCACCGCTGATTCTTCATGAAAAAATACCTCGAACCCTTTGCAGAGTTCCTTTAAAAGGGATATATTGCGTCTTGATACGACATTCCTCCATATGAAAAAAATAATCTTCTTTTCGGTAGCGCTTATAATGGCTTCCTGCGGAAGGGATCCCTTCAGGATAGAAGGGAAGTACTCCGCCACATCCGGAACGCCTGTATATCTTATAGATCTCGGCGCGAACGACACTCTCGGCGTCACCCAGGTCAAGGACAGCTCTTTTTCCTTTACCGGACATCTTGAAAATGGACCTGTATTCGTTTATGTAGGCAACGGGAGAGAAAGGGTGCGTTTCCCCTTGGAAAAGGGCACAGTCAAAGTGGACATCGACGAAAGGACTGAAAGCGGTACTCCTTTGGTGGACAGTTACAATAACTTCCACAAAAGGTTCTATTCCTTTGACGCGATGCGTAACGCCGAAAGAAAAGTCCTGGAACAGAATGAGTCCACAATGGATCCGGACACTTTCAATGCCCGGTGGGAGGAACTGAACAGAAAATACGCTTCATTGCAGGCGGACTTGACGGATTCACTTGTCCGTCTTAACCCTGACAATCTCCTTGGAGCCTTGGTCATGGAGGACCTCTCATACAAGGATGCGGGACGTTTCATCGGGCTATATGACATAACGGGCGAGACGGTGCGGCATTTCCCGTCGCTTCACGATATGAGTCCTTGTCCGTCCTGGAAAGGACTTCTCCGGGCAAGATGTTCCTGGACTACTCCGTCCCTTACGGAAATCCGGACGGTACAACTGCACGACTGTCCGATTACATCGGTAAAGGAAAATACATCCTTCTTGACCACTGGGCTTCATGGTGCGGTCCGTGCAAGGCGGAGATGCCTTATCTCAAAAAGACCTACGAGGCTTTCCATGGAGAAAATTTCGACATCCTTGGGCTGGCGATCAAAGAGAAAGTCGAGGACACGAAAGCTTCCATAGAGGAACTTTCTCTGCCATGGAGCCAGATATTCAACGTCACTGACCAACCTGAAGAATTCTACGGCATAAACGCCATACCTCACCTGATTCTCTTCGCTCCTGACGGAACCATCATGGCAAGGGGAATAAGGGGGGAACAGATATTCGTTCTGGTGTCAAAGGCCCTCGAAGGGAATTGACCTTTCCAGGAAGAAGGGGAGAGTTCACGCCACTTACAGAGAAGGAACTCATGGAAGAGTTGAAACTCTTCGTGGAGAACCTTGAGTGCGACTGCGAATTCAACACTCATCACACTTCATCGATGAACCTCACCGGACCTTTCCTTCCTAGAAAGCAGGAAATCATCTCCGCCCTGCAATATGGAATAGACCACTTTGATATGGACCGTCTATCCTTGATACGCAACCATAAACGTACCTTGTGAGAAGACTGAGCTGACTTTATGATAGGCCGGATTTCCGATTTGATGATAATTCACTATATTTGAAAATACAGAAACACTAAGACCGATTCATATGAAAATCAAAGCAGTCAAATTCAGAAAAGACGGATTCTACTCACAGCCGTTTGTCTTCGGTGGGGAAGAGGGAGCCGAAAATTTCAACCCCGAGATCCGCTATCGCGGAAGTCTCCAGAACTATCTCATTGATACAGGAAATGAAGTCATCCTCGTGGATACTGGCATTCCTGCCGGAACTCCCGAAGAAAATCCCAATGAAAAGTCGGCACTTTATACCGGGAAAGACATCTGCAGTTACATGGATTCCTTCAAGGCCCTCGGATATGATCCTTCCCAGGTGACCAGAATCCTGCTTACACACAAGCACGCCGACCATTCAGGAGAGCTGCGTTCATTCCCGAACGCGGAAATTTATGTGAACGCCGACGAGATTGATGCACCGGAGCTGAAAGGCATCCCGAACATCATCCCGGTCTTCTTCTCTGACGGAGAGTACTTCAATTTCCCGGAAAGCCAGAAGATATGCGACGGCATATATCTCATAAAGGCTAAAGGCCATACGAACGGCAACAGCCTTGTCATAGCGGAGGATGAAGGACTGTATTACATGTTCCAGGGTGACATAACTTACGTGGACGAAGCTCTTTACGGGAACAAGCTGTCGGTCGTTTACGATGATCTTCCTGCAGCCAGGCAGACCCTTGACCGGGTCAGGGAGTTTGTGAAGAATCATCCCACGGTCTACCTTTCAACACACTCTCCGCAGGGGTACGAGAATCTGGAGGCGAAACGCGTAATGGATCTCGACAATCCTGTTCCCACCGTCCTGGCGGAAGTCGATTTCTCAAAAGGGAAAGCCTCAGGCAAGTACGTATGCTGCATTTGTGGTTATGTATACGATCCCGCCGAACATGACGGAGTTGCATTCGAGGATCTGCCTTCCGACTGGAAGTGCCCCCGTTGCAGACAGGGAAAGGAAAAATTCAACCAAGCTTGACAGCGCTCCAAGTGGAACAGGGGAGGCGACCGGAAGGTTGTCTCCTTTCTTTTTTGCATCAGCTCGTCCCTTTTCTCAAGTCCGGGAATCCATATTCCAGGTTGATTGTCTTGATTCGGAACCAGGAGATTTGTAAATTTGCCCCCGATGAGGATTCTGACTCTATTTCTCGCTTTGTTTCTGACATTCTTGCCGGAAGTTCCTTTTGTGTGCACATCACCGACCCAGGACATATGTTGTGAGGAAGTCGACGATGTAGAAGAAGAAGCTGTCATCAAAACCCCTCTTCTGGAACAAAGTCAGTCCGATGAATCTTCCACGCACTTTGTTTTCAAGGAATCCTGCCGCATTGTTGCAGGCATCTCTGCGTTTCACTCCATAATTTTCCGTTTTGGAAGGCAGTGGCTGATCCACTGCAGGCTGAGGCTTTAGGGACGGTTCCTTCTCAATGAAGCAACTCAGTCATACTTTCAAAACAGCATTATATGGATCTGACAACTATTATTACTTCTGTACTGACACTGCTTGCAGGAATCGGTGTATTCCTCATCGCCTGTCAGATGATGAGCTCGAATCTCGAGGCTGCGAGCTCTGAAAGACTAAAAAAACTGTTCTCCAAAGCCTCAGGCAGCCGCCTCCTTGGTGTAGGGATCGGGGCACTCGGCACGGCTGCAATCCAGAGTTCCGGAGCGACGACCGTCATGACAATCGGTTTCGTAAATGCCGGAATCATCTCCCTTTCTCAAGCCGCCACCATAATATATGGAGCTAATATAGGTACTACTGTGACCGCGCAGATTGTGGCACTCGGTATGTTCGGAGGGAACTCCGTATCGACGAGCGTCATCTTCTCTGCCTTCGCGGGTCTGGGCGCGTTCCTCAGCCTTTTCTCCAAGACCAGCGGGACAAAGACGCTCGGCGGTATCCTGGCCGGATTCGGACTGCTCTTCGTAGGTCTCGAGCTGATGAGCGGATCCATGGAATCCTTCGCCGCTCTGGAAGGAGTGAAAACCTTCCTTGCCGGTATCAGGAATCCTCTTCTTCTGGTGCTTCTGGGTGCATTGTTCACAGCGATAATCCAGAGTTCCTCCGTTATGACCTCCATCGCTTTGGCCATGGTGGTGACGGGGCTCATCGGCATTGATCAGGGCATATTCCTCACCATGGGTTCCAATATCGGATCCTGCGTGGTGGCGATCATCGCCGGTGTCACCAGCGGTACCAACGCGAAACGCACCGCACTCATACACCTTCTGTTCAACTGTTCCGGTGTAGTCCTTTTCATGCTCGCCTCCTGGGCGCTAGGAATGTTCGGCACTTCTTACGGTACCATTTTCGAGAAGATGTTCCCTTCCGCTCCGCAGATGCAGCTCGCCATGTTCCATACTTTCTTCAACGTGGTCACCGTGCTCCTCATGCTTCCGCTTACTGAGGCTCTTGTTTCCCTGGTGAAGAGGATGATTCCCGAGAGAGTGATGAGCGGAGACGCGGAATTCTCTCTGCGTTACGTCAACGAGAACATGCTCCGTACTCCTCCTGTTGCCGTGGCACAGGTCAAGCGCGAAATCCTACGTATGGCTGACATCGCCCTCGAGAATATGGACCGCAGTCTTGAGATGGCGGTGAAACTTGACTTCTCCAAGAAATCTGATTTCGAGAAAGATGAACGACAGCTGAATTTCATGAACAAGGAACTCATCGCGTATGCTGTACGTCTTAGTGGAGAGAGGGGCCTCGGAGAAAAGGACCGCGCCTATCTGTCCGGCACTTACCGGAGCATCCGTGACCTTGAAAGGATAGGGGACTATGCTGAGAACATCGTTGAATACGCTACCGTCCTTGCCGATTCCTCACAGCAGTTCTCGGATGACGCCAAATACGAAATCAGCCAGCTGGTGACCCTTATCCATCAACTTTATGATAATGCTATCGCCGCTTATCAGAATGAAGATTTCGCCGCTCTGGACAAAGCGAATGAAATCGAAGAGCAGATCGACGATTACACCCGCCGTATGGAAGAAGGTCATATTTCCCGAATGGAAAAGGGCATCTGCACACCTTCAGTCGGTGCACAGTATCTGGAACTCTCCTCCAATGCTGAGCGTATCGCCGACCATATGATAAATGTCGCGAAAAGCATAAGGACATTGCCCCATAGAAGATAATACGCCAAAGCCGTTCAGAATGATCCGTACAGTATGGTCCAAGAACTTGCTGTGCGGATTTTTCTTTGTCAGTGAGGTATTTTGATTATATTTGTTCATTGACAAATCAACTTTTTATCAATCATGCAGTTCTTGGTTAAAGCATACGACGGAGAAGGAATGCTGGAAAAGAGGATGGCGGTCCGTCCCCGCCATCTGGAAGGAATGGCCCGTCTGGGCGCTCATGTTATCTGTGCAGGAGGATTGCTGGATGATTGCGGCAAGATGAAAGGCTCCGCACTCGTCCTGGATTTTGATGACCGCAGCGGTCTGGATGCATATCTTGAAAGTGAACCATACGTGCAGGAGCACGTCTGGGAAAAGATAGAGGTGGAAAGGATCAATGTAGTCATTCCCGGTAAACAGTCATAGAAATACTTGCCATGGAACTTGACAAAATCCTCCCCGTATCGAAGCGTCATCTGCTTCTTGCCAATGCTCTCGTCTGGGGCGCTCCGGGCGTTAAGATCCTTGTGACCGGAATACAGTCCTATATCGCTCTCTGGCACTCGAAGTCTTTTTTCTGGCTTGCCGCAGGAACCGTCCTGGTTCTGGCAGGTTTCGTGTGGATGTTCAACCGGATCGTAAAGAAGTACTCGGACAGGATCATTCAGTTTCCTCAAAAGAAGAAATCCCTGCTCGCTTTCCTGCCTGTGAAGGGATGGATCCTGGTTCTCTTCATGATGGGCCTCGGGATCAGCCTCAAGTTCATTCCCGGTGTCCCTACGGAATTCTTCGCCACGTTCTACTGCGGATTGGGTCCGGCGCTTATCGCAGCTGCCGCTCAGTTCCTGTCAAAGTGGATTGAAGAGGGGAACGAGAAGAAATAAAGCTTTGTTCCGCTCCAAGGTCATGCCTCCATGACCGGTTCACATCAATCCTCCTTCAATTGTGTATCCTTTTGCGGCAAGGGCCTCAAGAGCCTTTCCGAAATCCTCTTTCCTGGTAAAGACGTAATCCGTGTTGAATGTCGATACGGCGAAGATGCCGATGCTGTTTTCAGCGAGGACGGATGATATCCGGGAGAGTACTCCGATGAGTGAAAAGTCCAGCACGCCTTCGATCCGGAAGGCTCTCCATCCGTCTGAGCATTCTGTTGCATCAGGGGGTACAAGACGGCTTGGACATACCAGAGACTTCTCTTCATCGGTTGATCCGGTAAAGACGAAAGGCCGGTTTATGTCCACCTTGGAGTAATCCTTCAATTTGCATACTGAAAACTCCTCTGACAGAATATGAAGATGATACATCTCTGATTCGGGAATGATGGTTTGCAAGTACAAAGATACTGTTTTGGAGGAAATTAGTGAAGGAAACGGTTTCTCATGATCTCAATACTGTCATTGCATACGGGAATTCCGTTGTTATTACGGCCAGTTTCAGCTGAAAATCTGCGATATTGGTATATTCTCAGCGAAAATATGTTCATATCTTAAGTCAATTGGTCATAACTTTGCAGAAACCTGGGGAATTACATTCCCCCTCAAATCCGAAAAACGATGAAACTTTCTTTCTTCACTTCTGCATTATTGATAGGAGCCGTGATGATGACGGCATCCAAGTGCTCAGATTCTCAACAAGCGGAGCAGACTGATGAGGGACAGCCCCTCGTCAATGTCACCGACACTGAAAATCCTGACCCGAACGCTCCCACAGTATATTTCACATCGAGCATCACTCCCGAAGGCCTCGTCAGGATTTATGAGGCTTTGGGCGTAAAGGCGGAAGGCCGCGTAGCCGTGAAGATCTCCACCGGTGAATCTTCAAAAACCAATCATCTCCGTCCTGAACTCATAAAGGACCTTGTGAGGAAAGTGGACGGTACACTGGTGGAATGCAATACGGCATATGGCGGAAGCCGCTCCACGACTGCCGATCACCTCAAAGCCATTGAAGAGCGCGGTTACAATGATATCGCGACCGTGGATATCATGGACTCTGAAGGAACGATGGACATTCCCGTGGCCGATGACAAATGGATCAAGTATGACCGGGTGGGCAGCCATCTGCAGAACTACGATTTCATGATCAATCTCGCCCACTTCAAGGGACATGCTATGGGAGGATTCGGGGGAGTCCTGAAGAACCAGAGCATCGGAGTCGCTTCATCCGCCGGGAAACTCTACATCCATTCAGCCGGCCGCAGCACCACACAGTGGCTCTCCGACAATCAGGACGGCTTCCTCGAGTCAATGGCCGCAGCTGCCCAGGCAGTCCACAATTACTTCAAGCAGGAGGGCAAAAACATCATCTACATCAATGTGATGAACAACATGTCCGTGGACTGTGACTGTGACGCCAATCCAGCCACCCCTCGCCTCAAGGATATGGGAATCCTCGCCTCTGTTGATCCGGTCGCCCTTGACCAGGCTTGCCTTGATCTGGTATTCAACCATACGGACGCATCCGGTGATGATTCAAAGCCTTTGCAGGAGCGTATCAACCGTCAGCACGGTACCCATATCACGGAGTATGCTGAAGAAATAGGCCTCGGAAGCAAAAAGTACAATATCGTCAACATCGACAAAAACTAACTGATGGACAGACGCGATTTCATAGGAAAGGCTGCTTTGGCGGCGGGAGGTGTCCTCCTGTCGTCGGCAGGCATTGACCTTGAAGCAAAAAGCGCGAAGAAGATGAAAATAGTCTTACTTACAGGAAGCCCCCGCAAACAGGGCAACACCAACCATCTGGCTGACCAGTTCACAAAAGGTGCCACTGAAGCAGGTCACGAAGTGTTCCGTTTCGACTCAGCCTCACGCACGGTAAAGCCCTGCCTTGGTTGCAACCACTGCGGGATGGAAGGTCCTTGTATCCATAAGGATGACTTCAGCGAAATCCTCAGGCCCCAACTTGAGAAAGCCGACATGGTCGTATTCTGTTCGCCTATGTACTACTTCGGATTCAGCGCACAGATAAAGACAGTCATCGACAGGTTCTATGCCCTGAACGGTACTCTCCATTCTCCCCGCAAAACGGCTTTCCTGATGGCGTATGCGAACATGTCAGCCAAGGATGCGGAAGCTATGAAGGCCCATTACAAGACCATAGCCGATTATATGGGATGGGAGGATGTCGGCAGCGTCATTGCTCCCGGCATATGGACCGCCGGTTCCATAAAGGGCACCAGATATGCCACCCAGGCATATGAATTGGGAAAGAAACTCTGATCACAGAACAATCTTTAGCAGTATGACGATAAAAGAGTTCAGGGAATACATGGCGTCAGGCAAACCCGTCATCGGAGGATCCGATGTGCACATGATGTTCCATCAGCTCTCGCAGGAAGCTCTTAAGATAACTGCTGAAATAAACGGCAAGTATCATACTCCTGAGGAACTCCATACGCTGTTGGAAAAGCTATGGGGGCGTGAAGTGCCGAAGTCCGTCGGAATGTTCCCCCCTTTCCATACCGATTGCGGCAAAAACACCGTGATAGGGGAGAATGTCTTCATAAACATGGGCTGCAAATTCCAGGACCAGGGAGGCATCACGATAGACCAAGGTGCGCTTATCGGCCATAACGTAGTCCTTGCGACAATCAATCATGACCTTGACCCGTCCAGACGTCAAAGCATGACCTATGCGCCGATCCATATCGGCAGGAATGTCTGGATAGGGGCAAACGCCACAGTACTCGCGGGAGTGACCATCGGTGATGGTGCGGTTGTAGCCGCCGGTGCGGTGGTGACGAAGAACGTTGAGCCGGATACTGTAGTGGGCGGAGTCCCCGCCAAGGTGATCAAGAAGTTAAAAAGCGAAAGATAGTTTGGTCCCGACAGCACCGGAGAACGGATCGACTGTGGGCTGAAGGGATACTTGCGCCTCTTTGGGCATTTCCCACCCGAACAGTCTCTTTATAGGATGCACGGTCCTGTATCCGATCTGTGCGCTGGCTATCCCCACAAGAGCGCCGGCGACGGAGTCCCACCACCAATGGCACTGATGCGCCACTCGGCTGCATCCTACGACAGTTGCAGCAGAATATGCCGCGATTCCCCATCCCCATCCATACTCTATCCTCACCAGTTCAGCCGCATTGAAAGCCGTTGCGGTGTGTCCGGACGGGAAAGAATTGTATGAAGTGCCGTTGGGCCTTTGCTCTTTGATCAGCAGTTTGAGGCTGTTGACCATGATTGTCTCCGACAGGATGGAAGTGGCCGTGGCTATGAGGATGTCAGGATAACCGTCAACGCTTTTAACGCCTACAAGGTCCAGACCGATATCCATGACCAGCGGAATGTACTGTACATAGTCTTCGTAATAACCTGTATTCCTTTGTGCGTGGCAAGTCACAAAGGACAGGATAAGGACCAAAGTCAGGAGACACTTTCTCATCCGGAACAAATTCTTCAGGGAATAATACTGGCAAGGACAAATATATGGAAAAAGTATTTCATAAGTTTCCTTTCGGGCTTATAACTGTGGAATACGATGCTTCTGTCTCTTGTCTTTACTGATACTCCAGTCCTTTGACAGCAACGCCGATATTGACGGGAAAATGCTCCATCCTGCCCAGGGCAGCTTCCCGGATGTAGCTGCTCTTCAGATAGATATTGAAGTCCATTGTCATTTCCCACGACTTCCTCTCTTCCTCGGGCTTGGCGAGATAGGCCTGCATGGAATCCTCATCACGTCCAACTATCTGGAAGGCAATGAAATATCTCCCGGGATCCAATAGGATCGTCTCTTCCGGCCGGATGTCAAAATCCTGCGGCCTGTCCGATACTGCAACATCAAAATAGATGGGTTTATGAAGAACGTTGACGAACGATTCCTTCTTTTCATCGATACTGTAAATGTTGATGGAGGCTACACACCCGGGTATATGGTTGCTTCGGACAGTCAGCTGGATATTCTTCACAAGAAACGGTCTTCTTGTCTGTGCTACTGATCCCACTTCCCGTCCCACCGGATGCTCACCCACTAAGTCAGTGCTGATGGCTCCTATTTTTTTCAGCACGCTCGTTCCGGGGCGTACCAAGTATTTTTCTTTAGTGTTTCCGCCGATGGATACGGCCGGGGGCAGTTCCTGCTCATGAAGGACGATGACCACGTCGTCGGCAGGACCGGTGACGGGAAACGAGGCGGGCTGATAAGATACGTGGAAGAAGTCCAATGTGTCGCGGGGAACCTCTATCTCAAAACGGCCATCGGCTGTAGAGATGGTTCCGACCTGGAATTTGGGCACGCCTATCTGGACATATTCGACGCTTTCGCCCTGTTCATTGATGATCCGTCCCTTGATGCTGACACGATCCTGCGCCCAAAGAAGCGTGGGGATGAACGCTAAGACCAAAAACAAGTTAATCCTCATAGATGTCCTTCTCCATTTCAGTGCCTTCCGGGTCCGGCTGGTAGTCCAGAATATCGCCCGGCCTGCAGTCCAGTACTTTGCAAAGCTTGTTGAGTGTGGTGAAACGTATGGCCCGGCCTTTCCCTGTTTTGAGCAGGGAAAGATTGGTCATTGAAATGCCGATTTTCTCAGACAGCTCCGAGAGTTTCATATGGCGCTCCCAGAGTATTGTATCGAGGTTGACGGTAATCATATCGCGAGTTTGCTGTCTTTTGCTGCCAAGTAGGCCATTTTGTAAAGGCCTGCGAACAGGAGGACGATCAGGGGAACAAGGATAGTGTTGGACTCCAGCATCAACTCTGATTCTCCTCTGACTACTGCGCTGTAATTAGAGTGGACAAAGGTGAGAAGCCCTGCGACCAATGCGCCCCAGCGGATAAGTGAAATATTGGATTGAGGAAAGACGTCACCTTCTTCAAGCCCCTTGTTAGTCCGGTACAGAAAAACGCAGCATAGAATGTAAAGAAGTGTGATTCCCACGAAACGCGCCAGGAGGATGAAGATCTGCCAACCCTTGATATCGGGGTTCCAGGTCAAAGGATAGATATAACTGTCCACCCATAGCTGGGCGATCATCTCCCAATATAGATATGCAAGTGTAATACCTCCGATGACGAGGGTGGCGATGGAAAGTCTCTTGATGCTCTTTTGTGTTGAGTTGTTCATATCCTTGTCAATTGAATCATGCTGCATCAATAGACAAAGATAGTGCCAATTTTACGAAAAACATAAAAAACTTTTATGAATTTCATAATGAAATTCGGATTCTGCAGGACATACATTATTCCTGAATTCGTCTTGACCCAAGAAATACTTTATACGCTTCGCATACGGCCTCAGCGTGTTTTTCTACACCTACGCCAAGCACAGTATCGGTGCGGCCCGGACCAGCACCTATTACGCCTTCGCCCCCTTCATCGGCACCTTCCTGTCCTTCGTGTTCCTGAAGGAGCAATTGAGCGGACTTTACTTGGTTGCCCTATCACTGATGATTGCCGGGGCGGTTTCCGCCGTGGCCGATACCATCGTCAGAAGTCATATCCACAAGCATCACCACTTCCTGACCCACACCCATGACGGAAGTACGCACACGCACGAAATCATTCATGCGCATGGACATAATCATTATGTGACAGACAAACGGCATGTGCATCAGCATTCAGGGCAAGAACTTGAGAAGGAGCTAGACCAACAATGAACCGTATAAATATTTATACAACGGTATAGTACCTGATCTCCACCGACGAAATGACATGGTGTCTACTTTCGAGAATAAGAATTAACGGAAAATCTTTCCGTGTCATTTCCGGATTTAGGTTGACTCGGATTAAAGTCTATCCCTGAAAGAAGTTGACTCTGGTTTAACGTTATTACTGGTTAAGGTTGACTTTCGCCCTTATCCCTGTTTTTAGTTGTTTCCCAAGGTCTTATCCCGTTC
>JAEEGL014781540.1_pt1 | contig 29013 bp, 24 predicted proteins | sample 9134231 | NCBI WGS metagenome assembly JAEEGL01 (sample SAMN16246548, study PRJNA631951) | gut metagenome | biome: gut microbiome; feature: rumen; material: fiber-attached | host: Bos | place: Iran: Karaj | collected 2018-10 | reverse complement strand
TAATAACTTTAAAATGAGTAATAGCATTCTTAACATCTTTAGTAACAGCCATTTTAAGTTTATTCTTAGAGTCTCTTCCTATAGGAGCATCAATTGTTCCGGTATCATTTGGTATTACTCCATATACTAAAGCATAATATTTTCTTTCTATCTCTTTATTCTTTACCATATTACCCAGTAAAGTTTCTACTTTTTCATCTTTAGCTACTACCATTAATCCACTAGTATCTTTATCAATACGATGTACTATAAATGGTCTTAAATTCTTAGTAGATTTCTTATTCAAATAAAATAGTAAAGCATTTACTAAAGTACCCGTATAATTCCCTGGTGCTGGGTGTACTACCATACCACTAGGTTTATTAATAACCATTAAATATTTATCTTCATATCTAATATCAAGTTCTATATTTTCAGGAATACTAGTAATAGTAAAATCCAGTTCAGAATCAACATCAATAATTGATCCAACATCTAGCTTATCTGATGCTTTAACAGGTTTACCATTAAATAACACTTTACCTTCATCAATTAATTTAGATACCTTATTTCTACTAATATCTAATTCTTTAGATAAAAAGGAATCAATACGTTCTAATTTACTTACTTCTACTTCCATTTTTATCCTCCTTAAGAATTATTATTATAAATATAAATACCCCAAGTACTATAAAGATATCTGCTATATTAAATACTGGGAAACCATAACCAAATATATTAAATGATAAAAAGTCTACTACATAAGTTCTAATAATACGATCAATAAAATTACCTACTATACCAGATAAGATAAAACTATAAGAGATTGTATCTATTTTTGTAATATGTGTATCTTTAGTAATAATTTCTATCATACATAAAAGTACTATTAAACTGATACAAGCAAGTATTAAAGAATTACCTCCAAATACTCCCCAAGCTCCTCCTGTATTATGAACTTTAGTAATACTAAAAAAATTAGGAATAATACTAATATCACGAACTAAAAAACTTTCAATTAATAACTTGCTAATTTGATCTAATAAAACTATTACTGTTGTATAAACCCAAATCTTCTTTTTCATAAGCAAATTATACCAAAAAAAAGGAACTATTACTAGTTCCTATTATTCTTATTCACAAGTAAAGCCAAATGTTGTTTTAGTTGCTTTAATGTCATCCATATTAGCATCAACTTCATATTCAGGAGCAGGTGCAAGTTTTGGTTGAGCAGCGCCTTCAGCAGGTGTTGCATTAGTTTGAGCAGCTAAGTATAAACTATAAGTAGCTGGATCAACATCTAATGTTCTAACTGCACTTTGTCCATTTAATGCACAAGTAAGTGTATAACCAGCTTCAGCTATATAACTAGCTTTATCAGCTTCGCATAAAGTATTAACAGCTGCTAATGCATTAGGATCTACTGTATTAGTTGTACTTACAGTATATTTATAACTCTTTAACTTCTTACCCATTCCAGTATATACATAAGTTTCTTGAGTAACAGTACCAACAGCATCTGTAGCACTCTTAGTACATGTTAATTTAGTTTCTTCTTCAACTACTACTGGAGTTGCACTAGGTGCAGGAGTTGGTTCTACTCCTCCAGTATTGCCATTTAAATTAGTAATGAATCCTTGAACTTTATCAATATTAAATGCAAATAATATTATTAAAATTAATAAAACTACTGCAGCAATAATCTTAGGTACACTATTAGCCTTTGACTTTGGTTCTGCTTCAGCTTTAAAGTTTCCACCATTTAAATCAACTGCTGGAGCTTGTTCAACTTTTGTTTCAGTACTTTGTCCAGGTTGAGCTTCAATAACAGTATTAGGGTTAACTTCTACTCCTTTAACTTCATCTTTAGCTTCAGCTGGTGCAGGTTCTGCAACTGGTGCTGGAGCTTCTACAGGAGCTGGTGCAGGTGTTTCAACAACTGGCTCTGCAGGTTTAACTTCCTCTACTACTGGTGCAGGTTCTGCAACTGGTGCTGGAGCTTCAACTGGAGCAGGAACTACTTCCTCTACAGGAGCTGGCTCAGGAACTGGTGCAGCAGGTATTGCTTCTACTATAGGTTCAACAACTGGCTCTGGTTTTACTTCTTCAACTGGTGCTGGAGCAGGTTCAGCTGCTGGTATAGGTTCAAGGGCTGGCATTGCTTCTACAGCTGGAGTTTCTTCTGCTATTACATCTTCAACAACCGGAGCAGATGTTATTATTGTATCGTCTATGGATTCTTGTCCTTCATTTTTTACTTCGTTTTCCATTTTTATTCTCCTTTGTTATTATATCATTCTAATTATATAATTTATTTACGTCAATTGCAATTAATTTTTAACAAAAGAAGATACTATTTTTTAGCATCTTCTTTTTTACGTAATTCAGTATTTAATATTTTCTTTCTTAATCTTATATCATGTGGAGTAACTTCTACAAGTTCATCTTCATTAATATAATCAATTGCATATTCAAGTGTAATAGGACGAGGGCGCTTTAGTACCACAGTATGATCACTTCCCGCAGCACGCATATTAGTTAAAGCCTTACCCTTAGTAACATTTACTGCTAAGTCATTATCTCTAGCATTTTCTCCTACAATCATTCCTTCATACACTTCAACCCCAGGCTCAACGAATAATGTTCCACGTTCTTCAGTAAATCCAAGTGAATAAGCTGTAGTTTTACCTTCATCTACGGATACAAGCACACCAAGCTTTCTTTCACCTATATTAATATCTTCCATAGGACGATATTCCTTATATGTATGAGCCATTATTCCATAACCTTTAGTAAGAGTCATAAAGTTAGTAGAAAAACCTATTAATCCACGAGATGGAATAACATATTCTAGTCTAACCATTTCTCCGTTATTAGTCATATTACTCATGATTCCACCACGAGTACCAAGAATTTCGATTATTGAACCCATTGATTCTTCTGGTGTTTCAATTTCCAAGTCTTCATATGGTTCCATCTTAACACCATCTACTTCTTTAACAATAACCTTAGGTTTAGATACTTGAAGTTCAAATCCTTCTCTTCTTAAATTTTCAATTAAAATAGATAAATGAAGTTCTCCTCTTCCACATACTATCCATGATTCAGTATCATTAGGAAGTACTTTAAGAGCTATATCCTTTTGTAATTCTTTATTTAATCTTTCTTCTAATTGTCTTGCTGTTAAGAATTTAGTATCTTTATCTCTTCCCACAAACGGACTAGTATTAACACCAAAAGTCATTTGTAATGTAGGTTCATCTATTCTTAAAGGTTCTAGTGGCATAATATTATCGTTTTCACATAATGTTTCACCAACTGATATATCAGCTAGTCCTGCTACAGCGATAATATCTCCTGCTTCAGCTTGTTCAATTTCAATCTTCTTCATACCATAGAAACCAAATAATTTTTGAATTCTAAATTGTTTAAAAGATCCATCTAACCTGCAACATGTTACACTTTGTCCTACTTTAATAGTACCATTAGTAACTTTACCAATTCCAATTCTTCCTACATAGTCATTATAATCTAATAATGCTGGTTGAAATTGAAGAGGTAAATCCTTATCTCCTTTAGGAGCTGGTATTTCTTTTACTATTAAATCTAGCAAAGAATCAAATCCAGGAGCTTGAGTATCAAGTTCTGGGCTTAAAGATGATGTACCATTAACAGCACTTGCATATACGACATTGAAATCTATTTGTTCATCTGTAGCACCAAGCTCAATAAATAAATCTAATACTTCATCTACTACTTCATTAGGACGAGCAGATTGTTTATCTATCTTATTTACTACGACAAGTGGTTTTACTTTTGCTTCTAAAGCTTTTTTAAGTACGAATCTTGTTTGAGGCATAGGTCCTTCATAAGCATCTACTACTAGTACTACACCATCAACCATGTTCATGATACGTTCTACTTCTCCACCAAAATCAGCATGACCTGGAGTATCAACAATATTAATTCTTACTCCGTTATAATCTACTGCTGTAGTCTTAGCTAGAATAGTAATACCTCTTTCCTTTTCTATAGCATTAGAATCCATTGTAACATTACTAACATCTTCATTATCTCTAAACACATGGTTACTCTTTAATATTTGATCTACTAATGTAGTTTTTCCATGGTCTACGTGTGCAATAATTGCTACATTTCTTTTTTCCATAATATCACTTCCAAATAAACACTCTTGAAATTATACCATAATTTTTCTAAAAGTAAATATCATTAGTTGACTAAAACCCTATAATTTGCTATAATTCTAAGCGTAAAAAGCCGATAGAAGGAATAGTAATAGTACTCATCATATAGTGAGATTATGGTTGGTGGAAATAATTGAAGTGATACTATGAACGCACCCTCTTAGCTGGGAAACTCGTAGATAGGCGTTAACTATATAAGTGATAGTGTTAAAAACTATAAATAAGGTGGTACCGCGTAATTCGTCCTTATATTTAGTTTTTAGCACTTTTTTATTTAAGGAGGACTTATGTATAAAGATGAATTAAATGAACTATTAAATAAAACTTTTAAAGAACTTGGTTATGATATAGAAACAAGTATTAAATTATCAGATAGACCTGATTTATGTGATTATCAATCTAATGATGTATTTAAAGTTGCTAAAGAATATCATAAAAATCCAATCGAAGTAGGAGAATCTATTGCAAATGAACTTAGTAAGCATACAGATTATTTCTCTAAAGTTGAATTTGTTAAACCAGGGTTTATTAATATGTCTTTATCTAATGAATTTATTAATAAATACGTAATGATTACTAATAAGAACATTAAAGATACACTTCACTTACCTAAGGAAGAAACATACGTAATTGACTATGGTGGACCAAATATAGCAAAACCACTACATGTTGGTCATATGAGAACTGCTATAGTAGGTGAAGCAATGAAAAGAATTCTAAAGTATATGGGCAATAAAGTAATTGCTGATACTCACTTAGGAGATTATGGCTTACAAATAGGTGAAGTAATCTATGCTTGTATTCATGATGGAAAAGATATTGATGATATTGATATTAAATATTTAGATGAAGCATATCCAAGGATGAGTAAGCTTTGTAAAGAAGATGAAGCTATTATGGAAGAATGCCAAACGATTACTAAAGATTTACAAGAAGGCAACGAATATTATCAAAAACTATGGAAAAAGATATATGATGTATCATTAGATGATATTAAAAGTATTTATAAATACTTAGACGTTGATTTTGATTTATGGTATGGTGAATCAGATGCATATCCATATATACCTATTGTTGAAAAGAAACTAGAACCATTCTTTGTTGAATCAGAAGGTGCTATTGTAATACCTGTTGAAGAAGAAACAGATAATAAAGAAGTTCCTCCTCTTATCTATAAGAAATCTAATGGGGCATATTTATATGCTACTACGGACCTAGGTACTATTGAACAACGTGTTGAAGACTATAATCCAGATCATATTATTTATGTAACTGATTTAAGACAAGCATTACACTTTGAACAAGTATTCAGAGTTGTCGATAAAGCTGGTATTATTTCTAAAGATAAATTAGAACATCAAGGATATGGAACAGTAAATGGTGAAGATGGTAAACCATATAAAACAAGAAATGGTGACACTCCTAAATTATCTAAATTATTTGAAGAAACTAAAGAAATCTTTATTAACAAAAAAGAATCTAATAAAGATATGTCTAATGAAGACATCGATAAAATAGTAAATGCTATTCTTAAATTTGGAGATTTACAAAACTCAATTGAAAGAGATTATATCTTCAATATTGAAAAGTTTTCTGATATTCAAGGTAAAACTGGTCCATATCTTCTATATACTTATTTAAGACTAAATAAAGTGGTAAAGAACTATGATATGAAGTTAGAATTATCTAATAATATTTATAATGAACAAGATAGAAATCTAAGACTTAAGTTATTAGAACTTCCTAATGTCTTAGAAAGCGCATTTATTGACAGACGTCCTAACTATATAGCAGATTACTTATATAACTTATCAGTAATAGCAAATACTTTCTATCAAAACAATTATCTATCTAAAGAAGAAGATAAAGATAAATTAAATGATTACTTAGTAGTATTAGATACTACATGTAAAGTATTAAAAGAATTATTAAATTTACTTGCAATTCAAATACCAAGTGTAATGTAAAAAAGACTAGTTAAACTAGTCTTTTTATTTATCAAAATATTCTAATAATAATCTTACAACTCTTTCATAATTAAAGTTATCAGTATATTCACCAGATAAAACTAATGATAAATCATTACTATTGCTAAAAGGTTTTAAGAAATATTCAGCGTCATAATTCCAGTCTGGTTCTTTTTCTTTGGAATCAAATTGATGCAAAGAATAGAAGTTATTTACATTTTCTTTTAATGATGGTTGAATCTTGTTAAAAATGTCCTTATTATTATCAATATATATTGTAAGCCAATCATCATTATCATTTTTAATTAGACTCTCAACTTCAGAAATATCAATCTCTGTTTTTCCATTTAATAATAGTTTAAAACCTGGCATTTCTTTTGCTTTTGAAATAACTGAAAGTAACATATCTTTTCGATCTATATAACGTTTTAAGGAGTATGTAATAATCTTAAATTGATCTGAATCTTCTATGTATTCATTTACTTCTCTATAAGAATTTTCGCATATTTCATTATACCCTTTATACATACATAAGCTTAATACCTCATCAGCATCTTTAATAGATTTATCCGAATCCACATATTCAAGAGCCGTATTGGTTCTTAAGAATGCCTCTAAATATCCAGAATAGTTAGATTCTATGCTATCACTACTTACTTGTGACACAATTGAGCAATATGTTGCCTCACTCTCTCTAGAAATACCTTTAGTATGACATAACTCATGTTCAATTGTATTTAACAATAATGCTGAAGACTGTCCATAGTTAACATTCACCACATAATCAGCCATATAAGTAACTCCTTCAGTAACATACCCATTTATTGATTCTTCTTCGTTAAGGTCATTATATTTTGTAGGGTATGTTCCTTTCAAAAAGGTGTACTTATTAGAAATGTTATTTAAATCTTTAATAGCATGTTCTTCTATATTATCTATTATGACATCCCCATCTTTTCTTTCTACAATTGAAGATAAATTAAGTACTTTTTCTTTTAAATAATCGTTTAGAATTAATAAATCATTAGGTGTATACTCTTTATTCACATTCTTGTTATCATACATATAATTCAATTTTCCATTATTAAAGCAATAAAATCCTATTATTAATGGTGCAACCACAAAAATAATCAAAACCATGAAAGTGCCTTCCAAAGTATTGTAAAGCTTATACTTTTTATCAAAATCTGCTTTACTACGGAAATAGATTTCTTCTGCTATAAGAGCAATAATTCCAATTATTACAATAGCAATTCTTATAGTTCCAACAAAATGAACATGTTGATTAAGTTTAAACATAGCATCAAAATATGGTCTTAAAATATTTAACCAAAAATAATTTGCAAAATCTTGAGAAAATAAACCAACTATAAATGGAAACATCATTAATAGTATTACTATAATACATATGGTTAATACTTTCTTGCATTTTTTATCATAGCTAAGCATAGATTTCGTAAGTGTAATCTCTTTTATATTAAGAGCTTTAGCGAGTTTTGGAATCATATCTTTATCAGGTATAGAAGTAAATGATTCCCAGTTTGCTACTGTACTAGGTGAAACCTTTATTAATTCAGCCAATTCTTTTTGACTTAATCCATGCTTATTTCTTATCTTTTTAATAAGTTTACCAACCTTTTTATTCATTAATAATCCTCCATATTATTATCATTATATTATATAAAAGCAACCAGATAATTTAAAACTATTATTCTTTACACAAGTAATTGTAAAAGTATATAAAATAAAAAAGCTTGATTCAAATGGGATAAATATGTTATTATATATTTGTTCCAAATGAATGCAGATGTGGTTCAATGGTAGAACTCGGCCTTGCCAAGGCTGTGACGTGGGTCCGATTCCCATCATCTGCTCCATATAAAAATAAAGACTAGTTAAACTAGTCTTTTTTTTTAAATCAAAGAAACCCATACTATGAACAATCCCAGTAATATAAAATGTCTGAGAAATCGCGTTTCTTTAACTTTTCTTTATTAATAAAAAATGTTGCTATTCCAGCATCTCCCCACATTATTTCTTTACAATAATCAGATTGAAATAATAAAGTGTCATAGTGTTCTTTTTCTTCTTTAGTGTTTCTTGGATCATATTGAACAAAGTACGGATAACCTAATAATTTATTTCCAGCAGATGATAGCTTGTCATATAAATAATCATATTCTTCAGAAGTAAAATTATCCCAGAAAGACTCTTTAATATCTTCTATGATTCCTGATTCCTTAAGAATATCAAATAATTCATCTTGAGCGTTATCATTATAAATACTGTAATCAATATCAGGAGTAAACACCATTTTGTATTCTCCATTAACAGGCATTAAATAAGTATCAATATCTAGATTTGATGGAATTCCCATCTTTTTAATATTATTCTCACTAACAGAATAATCAACTTTTTTATGATATACAACTTTCCATCCTTCTTGTTTAGAATAATCGCCATCGAATTTTAAGCCCCATCCCTCATCATTTGGATCTATGAATATTTGTAGCATTCCATCTTTTGGTAATAAATCATTATCAAATTTTTCTTTTTCAAAATTTATTTGTGCTAGTAAATATAACCCTTCAGGATATTTCATTTCCATATCCCAATATGGAGTTCCTCCATATTTACTATCAAAAATACTTATATTATCTTCTTTAGATAAACTGATCTTATAGTATGGTATACTTCTTTCTTTTTTTACCATTTCTAAAAACTTATCCAGTTTTGCTTTTTGTTCATCTGTTAATTCTTTCTTTTCTCTTTTTACATTAGTATTAACAGGAACTGATTTTTTTTGAAATCCAACAACTCCAAATGCTATAGCTGCATAAGTACTAATTAATCCTAGAAAAAATAACACTAGTAAAGCAGCCATACTTTTTTCATTATTGGCTTGTTGTTTAAAAATGTACATTATTCCTAAAACGCACGCAATAGTAATACAACAACTAATTATGAAATACTTTTTTAACTTTTTTTGATCTTTCATTGTTTATTCTCCTCTATGTTATTTTTTATATCATTCTCAATAAAATGTCTAAAATTTTCTATTTCTTTTTCTTTAGATTTTTTATCATATTGTTTTAAATTACTATTAACTAATACCTTATATATGACTATTTTATTATCTTCTTCTTTATAAAAGCCTTTAAAAATTTGAATACCAGTCCATGATCTATGATAATTGATTGTTTTTTCATCCAAATCAACATACATAAACCAGTGATCATCCATACCAGCTGGAGCATGACCATAATCTAGTTTTTCTTTGTCTTCCTTAGAAAGGACTATGTTAGTATCTATTGTGATAGCATCTTTTCCTAACTCTTTTATATCCCAAGAATCTTTTGTCATTTTTTCTTTTCTTCTTTTTACTCTATCCATATTAATAGCTTTAACTTTAAACTCTTCCATCAAGTTAGTTTTCATATCATCTATTTCTAAGAATTTATTTACATATTCATCAATTAATTCTTTTCTTTGTAAAGAATTAATCCACTCTTCTGGTATATTATCAATGCCATATAGTGCTCCAGCAATTGAACCGGTAATAGCTGCTATAGTATCAGTATCTTCTCCTAAATTAACTGCTTTTAAAACAGCGTCTTTGTAATTATTCGTTGTAAGAATACAATAAATAGAAGATTCTAAAGTATCTACTACAAAGCCAGAGGATTTAATTTCTGACAAATTTACTTTCGAAATATCTTCATATATTAATCTATGAAAATACTGCTTACAAAGTTCTGTATCTTCTTCATTACCAACCCTATTTTTCTCAAAGAAATCTTTAAAATAATATGATAAAGCTCTATATGCAGACTTTGCATCAAGATAATATGCAAAGCAGTAAGATAAATACATATTATAAATATGACAAGCAACGATACTTAATATATGGGAATGGGTCAATGATGAAGCTTCCCTTATTATTTGAAAATCTGCTGTTTGTCTTACAAATACATGATTTGAAGCACCATAATATCTTTCTGAATAAAGGGCTATTGGTAGCATTCTCATTAAGGATCCATTTCCGTTTGATTTAATGTCATTTGTTCCGCAGAACGGATCATTATTATCTTTTTTATATTTTAATAAAGCTGCCTCAGTTGTATAACCAATATCAAACATTTTGCCAAAGGGAGTATATTCCCCTTTTTCTTTCCACTTTAAGAACTTATCCATCAAATCATTATAATCAATAATGCCGTTTTTGATGTTTTCGTCTTTATTTTCATATAAAGAATCAATTGTAGCTAAAACCATAGAGCTGTCATCAGACCATGTTCCTTTTGGCTGATTATGAGTACCATTACCAATCATATCAGTAACTGGATCACTTTTAAGCTTATCTCTTGATAAGAATTCAACTGGAACTCCTAAAGCATCACCCACAAAAAAGCCATACAAACTTCCTAGTATTCTTTTTCTTGTTGATATTATTTCCTTTTTTACAGGTTCTTGTTTAGGTTTTATAGATTCATAAACAACCAAAAAAATAACAAATAGTCCAAATAGTAAAAGAAAAATTCCAAATATCCAACTCATTATTATGTCTAGTAATTCTTCTTTTGGCTTACATATCATATAAGTTCCTATGAATAATGCTGCTAATCCAAATAAAAATAAATATATATAATCTTTTACTTTATTTCTTTTCATAAATAACTCCTATAAAAAGTATAACATATTATAATAACTGTTATTATTTATGATTTAATCATTTTACATATAATTATTGTTTAGCAATAAAGAGAGCGCTTAATAAATGTGATATGTGTCCGATCCCATCATCTGTTCCATAAAAAAGACTAGCTAAGCTAGTCTTTTTTATTATAAAGTACATTATTTTGTTTTTGTTAATTGCTTACTTTTGGTATTTGATGATTGCATTTTATTATATAATTGCTCATCATATAGTTCTTGTCTCCAATCTTCATCTTCATAAATGGACGGAGTCCACGGATCATGGTCATTATCAGAATCATAACGAACTTCCTTCCAAGTATATTTTACACATACAATCCTTTGACCAACTTTAAACATTTTCAAATAATCTTCCCTATTAAAATACATTTCAATTGGGTATTTCCTTTGATCAAATTGAATAGTAATTATTGGGGTCTTTTTAATAAGTTCCCTTCCACCAGGCTTAGCCAAATAGTGACGAAATTCTCTTATTTCTTCAATTACTCCATGTTCTACCGTCGATATGGTCTCATCAGTCTTCGATAAGATCTCAATAGTCAATTTACCACCTCGGCGCTATATTATAGCGTATTAATAAACATTTTGCAAATCTCTTATGAGACTATTGTATTATTAATGATGATATGTAAAGTGAAAAACGATGACTTGAATTAATAAGTCATCGTTTTACTGATTTACTATTTTGATATTCTAAATCTATAGAGTTTAAATAGTTTTTCATTGCTGTTACCATTTTTTTATAACCCGTTTCATTCATATTATTCTCAACAAAGTTGTCATATAAATAGTATCCATTTCTAGCGGAAAAATGATTTTCTCCAAAATCCCAAATTTGATATCCTTTTTTAAAATCCTCAAACGATTTCATTTCACCTGTTTCCTCATTTATTGCTGCATTCACAAAGCTTCTGCAAGCTTGAATAAATGATCCACCATTTTGTAAGATCCAGTTTTCAATTCCTATTCCACCAAGCCCTCCTTGATTTTCATCTGTTCTTCTTGGTTTGTAGGCATCTACTCCAGGTGATTTAAAGAATTTTTTAGCCAAAATAATATTAGCGACTACATACTCGTATTTATCTGGATATAGTTTTTTGATGGTAGATAACCTATCTTTTAGACATTCATCAGATGAATACTTTACTTTGTTTGTTTTTACTCCAAATGAAATGTCTATATCTACTTTATCCCCAGCATCTAATTCTAAATCTTTTATTCTTAGGTCTCCTCTACTTGTATAAAAGCATTCTTGAATATTATGCTCTTTAAACTTTTCCTCTAACCTTTTCTTAAAATCAGATAATGCAGATGGATTTCTCATAATTTCGGCATCCAATCTCATATAAAAGTCAAAATCTCCATCATATGGTACATTGGTATTTCTTCCTGTAGAACCCGTATCAATCAATTCAACTGATTTAGGGGATAAATCTCCATCCATCTTATATTTGATTGTAAGACCCATTTCATCTAATACTTCTTTTACTATAGAAGTAATTTCACTTCTTTTTGTATTTGTGCTATTTACAGCATCTTCCGTAATAGTACTTACTATCTCTTCAACTTCCGGTGTTACTAATTCTTCTGAGATTTTATAATCATCAACATTATAATAGCTTAACCCCTGCATCTTTTCTCTTAGCTCTTCGTACTCTTTTTCAGTAAATATTACCTTACCACTAAAATCAATTACCGGTATGTAATAACCATTTCTAGCTATTTCAAACTTAACTGCAGGTAATTCATATCTAAATTGCTTCTCTTCTTCTTCAGAAAGAGGTAAATAATTTACGTTTCCTTCTTCATCATAAGGATGCTTTTCATCAATTTGTTTTCTTTCTTTAAAAAGAATATAGTCAATATCTGCTAAAGAAAAACCAGTTCTAGCACCCCAATGAGTTTCATATCCACCTTTTGCTGTTGCAGTTCCAAATATTTCAACCCTTTTAGGATCATATTTAGCTTTAGTAAGTGTCCCATATCTATCTCTCGATACATAAAAATTAGAATTATCTTTCTTTATAATAACAAAAATATTACCAAAACCAAACCCTGTCGGCGTACCTTCTATTGCATTATATATATTATCTGTTTTAGTAACTAAAGTTAAATCTACGTCTAAAGGAGTAGTGTCAGAATCACTAGTCCCCATAAACACGCCTAAGTGCTCTTTGCTAAAGTTACCTGTATTTAAAGATGAACTAAGTGCATCTATAAAACCAATACCTCTAACAATATCTCCTTCTTCAAATTTAAATGGTCCACCATTTAATTCTTTTAAGTTTTTACTAATACGAGTTTTCTGTTCTACATAAGAGTCATTAATTAATTTTTCTAATTCGTCGAAAGATCTAACACCCGCAAGATAACAAAATGATCTCACTATTCTATCTTTTAAATCATAGCTTTCTGAAGGTTTAAATTCTTCACATAAGACCTTTAACTTTCCTTCTAAAGGTAAGTCTTTTATTTTTAATTCTTCCAATTTACCTTTTTGAGTATTTTGATATAAAACTTCTAAGTGACTAACAAAGACTTCTAATACTTCTTTTTCTTTATCTGATAATTGACTAATGTCATAATTATTATTTTGAAGCTTTATATATAAATCATTTCCTTCTTTAATAATGTTTAAGTACTCAACTAAACTTCTTTCATTTGACCTATAAGAAGCTCTCAACAAGTCATTAAATATTATTATTAGTCGTCTTTTATCGCTATTTGTATTAAATACAAAGTTTGGTAATGTATCGTCCTTCAATTGTGGAGCTACTCTGCTATCACTAGAAAAATCAAACTTAGATATTTCAGACATATTTGGATATAATGTCTGAAAACATAAATACATTTTTCCACATAATGGCAAATTATTTCTTAAAAAGATTGATTCTATTTTATCTAAGTTACCCAATGGATCATCCGTATCTAATAATTGATTTGCTAATGGTAATTTAAATGAAGATAATTCTAATGAATTAGAATACTCTAATTTAGATAGAACTTCTGCTACTACATCTATTTTATCAACATCCAGTTTATTGCCTTGACGTATTATATAGTCTACGAATAAGTCTTTCATTCGAGAATTATTAATTTTCAAATACTGATCAAGGACTTTTAGTCTATAACCATTTGCTCTTTCCATATCATAGCTAGAGAATAATTGGGAAAGCCAAGTACCCTCTTCAAATCCAAAACCTATATTAGTGTTTTTAAAATAGTTTAATAATTCTGGATTATTATTAATATATTCCAATGATAAATCTTTATTATAAAACTTCTCCTTTATAATACTTGGAGTATCAGAATCTAAAAACATAGTTGGATAGCTATTTTTAAAATGGTCAGGCATGCTTTCGTCATATTTTTTATTTACTTCAAGAATATTTGTATATATAACTTGGTCAAACTGTCTCAAGAAGTCTTCTTCGGTAAAACTATAGCCACATGCAAAACGAGAAAGGCGATCATACTCAAAGACTTTTTCAAGATAATCTCCATATTCCAGCATAATATCAAAAGCTTTCTCTTTTCCTAGGTTTTGTTCTAGGGCTCCAACAATATTCATCTGCTTACTATGTCCTGGGCGTGAGGAACGCATTCTACTGTTAGGATCATTATTAGGCAAAGAATAATGTATAGGCATATATGGAAATAATAATTCCAAATCAATACTACTTAAGTACTCTTTATAATCTGGATTTGATTTTATAAAGGATGGTGAAATGGTCCTATCATAAAATGCTTTTTTTAATTCCTGCGGAGCATTTATATCTAAAAACATTGATGGATTCTTTTTAATTATTCTTTCAGGCATGTGCTCAGGATATGGTGTCTTTTCTTCGATAATAATCTTTTTTAACATTTCATCAATTTTGTCTTTGATAGTATCTATGTTATCTTCTGTTGAAAAATTAATACTATAATTAGATATATTTTCTTGTTTAAAAATGATATCAAAAACATCACAATAATCTGTGATAAAATCCATTAAACTATCATAGTCAGTTTTACTGCCAAGAAACTCATAAAAGTTCTCATAGTCACGATAACCATCAGTATTGTATACTTTTATAGTATTATCTATAAAACATGAGCTTAAATCTTTTCCTTTTAAATATGGAATATAGTCACGATGCTCTAATAATACTCTTGGGGTAATGGATTTTGAATAAAAAAGATTTTGCAATTCTTCAGGAGCTTGCTCAGAAATAAATAAATCTTCATTTTTTTCTCTAAACTCTCCTGTTAAATCTCTATAATCTGGTCCTGTGCCAGAAGATGGCCCATATTTTATTATTCTTCTCATTGCTTCATAAAATTCATCCTTAGTATATGGCTTGTCATTAAAGTTACCATTTTCATCAAAAGTTGCTTTAGTAAGAATAGTTCTATTTTGATCATGTTCATAAGAAGCATATCGTAAATACCTGCCATTCATCAGTTTCAACACTTTACAATTATCTTTTGTAAAAAAATGCCCACATTCGTTATCAAAATCTATAATATTTTTTAAACCATAGGTACCAATAAAATGTAAAACGCCATAATCTAATAAAGTTGTAAATGGAATAGGCATGTCAAAAATATATCCTTGTGGAAGTGATTCTAACTCTTTAATGATTGCTTTTGGATCCCACTCGTTAAATTGTCTTAAATATTCTTCCATAGATGAATACTTAAATACTTCCTGGTACTCTTCTTTTGCTAACACGATTGGCGTTTCAAAATCCCAGTCATCTTCTATAGTTTTACTTAGTATTATATCGGTAGTCTGCTTTAAATAGTTGCTTTTTTCTTGTTCTGAAGTAATTGAACTAATATCAGCAATGATAGTATATATATCACTATTACTTTTTAATAATATGGGTGCAAGACTTCCATAATTAGACATGAATTCTTTTAATATTTCATCAGTAATATGCTTTTCATTATATATGTCCCTTAACAAACAATAACTCAAGTCTTTATCTTTGAATAAATCCCAGTTATTTAAAATTTCAATCAAACCAAGTCTTCCCGCATTAAATTTAATTTTCATGTTTGAATTAGGATCATTTGCCACATTACTGTCAATTGTAGAAACTTCGAACAACCTATCCGGAAAATATTCTGCCATTCTTTTAGAATACATTGAAGGAGACATAGAATCTTTTACTAATTCATATAAAGCGAAATTAATATTATCAACATTTGGATCAATAGACATTAAAGCATCTTTAGCACTTTGAAAAACTTTGCTATAATATAAAGGTTTTTGCAGTGTCTCCCAATCTAAATCTTTGCATTTCTCAAGCCCAAATTTTTCGACAATTTGTCTATCGGATTCTCTAATACAAGTAATTGGAATTTTGTCATCTAATTGATACTCAAAAAAATCCTCTATAGAAAGAGTACAATTATATACTTTATTTAAAATATAATTGGGTACTTGTAATCTTTTCCCGAAGATTTGTCTTCTCTGATATTTATAGTCCATCTACAATCACCTATAATATCATTTTACCATATTAAAGAAGGAATATAAAAACTATAATATGGTTAAATGTGTAAAAAAAAAAGATAACTACTTATCTCTTTTTATTATTCTTCTTGGTAGACTTACTATAAAATGAAATCCTTCTTTTATAGAAACAACATCATCAGTAAAGTCTACTAACCAACTTTCTTTATATTTAGGAATTCTGTGTCCTAAAGGAAACATATGAGTAATAATTATGTTTTCCTCTAATTCAGATAATTTATACTTATTTTTGGCATTTTCTAAAGATTTTTTAGGATGAGTAAATAATACTCCTATTCTTGTAAATATATCTAGCTTCTGATTATTAACATACATACAGTCATGTAATAGTCCAGCTCGTGCAACTTCTTTATAACGAAGTCCTCTCTTTTTAGCTTTTTTATAAGCACGATAAGAAACTCTAACACAATGGTTTAATCTATTATCTCCATGGTGAACATATTTACTTAGTTTTTTAAAGTCTTCATCTGTTAATATATCATAAACTATTTCTTCATATTCTTTATCATTATCATATAGTTGTGTAATAGTTTTATCTATCATAAATACCTCTAAAAAGATTATATCATAATAAAAGACTTACAATAAGTAATATGATATAATATATTTACATGTAGGTATAGTTTAGTGGTAGAACTCGAGCTTCCCAAGCTTGTGATGCGGGTCCGATTCCCGTTACCTACTCCAAATTGAAAATTTGATCGAACTAATTGGTTCGATTTTTTATTGGCTTATAATCATTTTAATTATTTACACCTCTTTTTAAATAATATATAATAAAACATTGTATCAGGAGGTTTTTATGAATTATCTTTATATTTTCATACTTCCAACATTTGTAGGATTATCAATTTATAAAAATTTACTTAAAGAAAATAGTATTGCCGATTTAATTATTAAATATGGTGCTATTAATATTATCACTAACTCTCTAATATTATTCTTCTGGAGAATATATACTGGATTTGATCAAAATGTAATTGAATACTTAGCTGGTAAAAGCTATTATTCTACATTATATGTATTTATTGCTATCCTACTTAGTAGTATTCTAGGATTTATATTTGCAATTATTACTAAAGGAATGAAATTATCTATAGAGAAAGAGGAAATTAAACATGAAGAAAACAGTACAAAGAAAAAAAGTACCAGTAAAAAAGATAGTTAGTTATTTTTTCTTCTTTCTAGCATTTATAGTACTTTTCATATCTATTTATTTGGGATTAAGTTTCCAAGGTATTACTTTTGAAGAAGTATTATATACTATTACTAGTGTTGAAGGAACAGGAGTTGATTCTTTAGGACAAGGATTCTTCTTTGTAGCAATTCCCGTATTAATAATAATGATTCTTATCATAGTAGTAACAGAATTAATTGAAAGAAAAAGAACATATGACCTAGTTATTAAAACAGAGAAAAGAAAGATAAAGGTGTTACCATTAAGTAATAATGGTAAACTCGTTATCTCTGCTTTGTTCTTTATAGTAACTTGTTGTATATTTCTAGGATCACTTGATGTATCCGCTTATGTAGAAAGCTTAACAGTAAGTACTAACTTATATGAAGACTATTATGTAGATCCATCTACTGTTAATATTACTTTCCCAAAGAAGAAAAAGAATCTAATATTTATTTATCTAGAGTCCATGGAAATGACTGCAGCTAGTAAAGAAAATGGTGGATATCAAGAAGATTCACTTATACCTAACCTAGAGAAGCTTGCTCTTGGTAATACTAACTTCTCTAATACTTCACGCTTGGGTGGAGCTTTAGATTCAGTTGGTAGTACTTGGACAGCTGCTTCTATTATTGGACATACTAGTGGGGTACCATTAAAGATTCCTCTAATAATTAAAAATCAATACGGATTATCTGGAGAATCAATACCAGGAGCTTATTCACTAGGTGAAATACTAGAAAAGAATGGATATCATAATTATTTCTTTATAGGTTCTAGAGGGGAATTTGGTGGTAGATCTAATTATCTAACAAAACATGGTAATTATACTATCTATGATTATAATTATGCGAGAAAGCAAAAATGGATACCAAATAATTACTATGTATGGTGGGGATATGAAGATTCTAAGTTATTTGAATTTGCTAAAAAAGAATTGCTTGAAATAGCTAAGAAAGATGAACCATTTAACTTTACTACTCTTACTACTAATACACATTTCGTAGATGGTTATTTAGAAAAGTCTTGTGAAAAGAAATTTGATTCTAAATATGCTAATGCAATCTATTGTTCAGATAGTCAAGTATATGAATTTGTTAGATGGATACAACGTCAAGACTTCTATAAAGATACAGTAGTAATATTAGTAGGAGATCACTTAACAATGCAATCTGACTTCTATGAAAATGAAGGAAGAAGTATCTATAATACGATTATTAATTCTGATTTAATTGCATCAAATGAAAAAGAAAGGACATTTACAATAGTAGATATGTATCCAACGACTTTAGCTGCATTAGGAGCCAAAATAGATGGAGATAGACTTGCTCTTGGAACTAACTTATATTCAAGTAAAAAGACTATTCCAGAAGAAATGGGATATGAAGAATATAATAAGAAATTAAATCAAAAATCTGATTTTTATATTAATAATATTCTCGGTTCTACTTATGATAGTAAAATACAAGAGCTAGAAGAAATTGAAGAAGAAGAAACAAAAGAGGAAGCAAAAGAAGAAACAAAAGAAGAAACAAAAAAAGGTATTAAATAATACCTTTTTTATTATATAGTTAATCCCATCTTCTCGTCTTTGAAGATTCTTTCATCCATTAATTTTAAGTCATCACTTATTAATGGTTTGAAATCCATTTGTTCAATTATATCTTTTTCAAGATCTATACCAGGGGCTATTTCTATTAACATAGGCCCTTTTTCAGTAAGTTTAAATACACCGCGTTCTGTAACATATAATATTTCTTGACCATGTTCATTGGCATATTTAGCAGAGAAAGAAATCTGTTGAACTTTATCTACAAATTTATGGTTTTCTCCCTCTTTTAGTATTTCTATCTTACCGTCTCCAACTTTGTATTCAGCACCTTTAGCAGTAAATGTACCCATGAATATTACTTTCTTTGTTGTCTGAGTAATATTAACAAATCCTCCAGGTCCAGTTACACGAGTACCAAATTTAGAAACGTTAACATTTCCTTCCTTATCAGCTTCAGCAAGACCAACAATAGCCATATCTAAGCATCCCCCATTATAAGCATCAAATTGCTCTGCTGTTGGAATAATTGAATCAGCATTCATAGAAGCACCAAATACAATTCCGCCAATTGGAACTCCTCCAGTTGGGCCACTTTCTACAGATAAGTAAATTTCATCTGAGAATCCTTCTTCAGCAGCTGCATTAGCAACTGAGTCTGGCATACCAACTCCAAGGTTAATAACATCACCTTTCTTGAGTTCCATAGCACTACGTCTACCACAAACTTTTCTTTCATCAAGTGGTCTAATTTTAATATCATCATTAGGAATTCTCTTATCACCAGTAATCTCTGGACGATATTCAGGAATATTATATTCACCTAGTGATTTATCTGGTTTAGCTACTACTACATAATCTACGTAAGATGAATGAATAATTACATCTCTTGCTCTAAATGATTTAGCAGGCTTGATATCTTTAACTTCAGCAATTACTATTCCTCCTGAGTTATGAGCGGCAATTGCCATATTATATTGTTCTCCAATTAATCCTTCTTCTTGGAAAGAAATATTTCCTTCTTCATCAGCATAACTTCCTTTTACTAAAGCTACATTAATTGGGAATGTTTTAAAGAATAAGTTTTCTTTTCCATCTATTTTCATTAATTCAACGATTGGTTCTAAATCTTTAGCTTTCTCGTTAGCACGACAGCCTTCTATTCTTGGGTCAACGAAAGTATTTAATCCAATATGAGTAATAATACCGGCTTCTTTAGCAGCAATTGCTCTATATAAGTGGTTCATTACTCCTAATGGAACTGCAAAAGCTGGGAATTGATTTCCTCCAATTGCATTACCAAATACTCTACCCATTCCTAGGTGAGCGCATATTGCTCTTCCAACCAAGCCTTCCTTTGCTAACATATTCATACCAACATCATCGTTAGTAAGATTCCCTGGTGAAATACCACAAGTTACTCCAATATTACATGGATGTCCTGTTTTTAAAAAGCTGTCCATTACTCCATGAAGTAATGCTTCTGGGCTACCAGATCCACCAGAACCAGAAATTGCTACCATATCGCCATCTTTAATTAATTTACCAACTTCATCTTTATCTATTATCTTCATAAGCTTCTCCTCTACTTTAATTCTAAACGATTTTCAAGTATTTATCAATAATGTGATATAATATAAACACCGAGGACTTATGGAAAAAGAAGAAAAACAAGTATTTGCCAAAGGACTATGTTCTGATAAATTATTTTGGATATTTATTTTCGGTTCAATGTTTGGTGTTTATTATGAAGAAATACTTTATGTAACCAAATCATTCATTAATAATGGATTATTTGATTATTCTTTTAGACGTGGTGTAATATATGGACCATTTAATCCTTTATATGGAGCAGGTGCAGTTTTATTTACTATTGCCCTTTTATATAGACCAATGTCTACTGGCAGAAAGTTTTTAATCGGTTCATTCCTTGGTGGAGCTTTAGAATATGTAATATGTTTATTACAAGAAATATTCACAGGCCAAGTATCTTGGGATTACTCTAATCATTTTCTAAATATTGGAGGAAGAACTACTATACCATTCATGATTGTATGGGGAGTTCTTGCTTTATTACTTTCAGATTTTATATATCCTAAACTATCTAATTTAATAGAACGAGTTCCATATAAGATAGGTAAACGAATCACTACTATAATGATCTACTTCATGATTATCGACTGTCTTATATCTTGGGGTGCTATTATAAGAGAAGGCAATAGAGAAAGAAATATTGATACTGTACCAATAATCGATAATTTCTTTGATAAGTATTATCCAGACGATTATTTAAAGAACCGATTCCCTAACATGAAATTTAAATAAAAAAGAGAGGTAAACCTCTCTTATTTTTTCTTTCCTTTAGCCATTTCATAAAAATCTTGATTATTTCTACAAGTTAGATATAGATTTCTAATAGTATTATCATTATATTTTCCTTCTTTCATAGCATCTTTATAAATATGCCATGTATCACCTTGTTCATCTTCAATATATACACGATTACTATATTGGACAAAATCCAAGTCATTAGTCATAAATAATAATGCATCGTAGCCATTATCAAAGTCCATATTCCACTCTTTTTTCATATAATATCTTGCATAATCAGAATGAGTTGGATAAGTACTAGAAGAATCACTTGTTCTCACTATTAAAAACCCATTAGGTGTTACAAACCCATCATAATTGACAATATCCATGTTTATTTCATGAGTTTCAACATCAAATAAACTATCCATAATAACACCTCCAGCAAGTAAATATAATAATCTACTCTAATAATTATATCAATAAAAAAATAAGTATTTCTACTTATTTTTATTTAAATAAATACTTTAGTTCTCCCATACGACATGTAGGAACAAATCCAGGTTCTGCATTGATTACATCTACTACACGATTTACTAAAGTAGCACATGTTAATTCAACAGTATTTGGACTAGTAATTACCATAGTAGTACTAGGTTCACCTTCAATAGTCCATTCATTCTTATCTACTTCACCTGGTGCATATACTTTACCGATGCACTCTGCTTCGATTTCGATTCCAACTGGAGTTGTAGCAGTTACTACAGCACTCATTCCAGTAGCATTTCCTGCTTTGATATCCATATTTAATGTATCGGAATGTAAATCTTCAGTATGAGTAGTTGGTACACATTTTTGTTTAACTTCATCTAAACCAATTTCAAGTTTTTCTGAAAGCCAACCAACTACATTCCACATGTATGATGGAACAAAATTACCACTATTAATTAGTTCTGCTCTTTCAGCATCAGAAATCTTATCAGCTGCTGCAACTTTTTCTTCAAATTCTTCTAAAGTCATTCCAGCTCCATGAGCTTCAGCAAGAGCTATTCCATAGTCTTCTACATTATAACTTGAAGAACCTTTGATTTTTTTAATATTATGACTAGAACCAGCAATAGTAGTAACTAGGTTACCCCAATAAGCATCTTGATAACCTGTACCAGTTATTGTACAATTATTAGCTTTTGCAGTAGCATCTATTTCAGAAGTTAATACTGGATTACTAATTGCTGGGTAAAATGCTTCTTCACAAGTAGTAATAGCATTTACTCCATTATTAGCACATACTAATAATGATTCAGATACTTCGCTTAGTAAACTTCTAGTAGTTACAAATACTATATCTGGTTTAGTTTCTTTTAATAAACTATCAAATTCTTGAGGAGATACAATTTTTACACCATGTACTTCAGTTCCGATTAATGCTGGATTAATATCAACAGCACCAACTAACTCCATTCCAAGATCCAACGCATACTGCATAGTATATTTTGACATCTTTCCACAACCATATTGTATAAACTTAATCATCTATATCCTCCTATTCTTCATAATATCATTATATAAAAAAATAATGTAAAAATCTATTACTTTTTACATTATTAATCTTCTTTATATGAAGACATTAACCAAGTTTTTACATTTATTGGTTTAACATAAGTAGAACAATACTCACAATTACCTTCATTAGACATCTTAAGAGGTGCTCCACAGTTAGGACATCTAATTATATAACTTGTAACATTCTTATCAAATTTATCTTCATCAAATACATAAATATATTTAGTAGTAAATAATACTCCCTTTTTAACATCCTTATACTTTTCAGCATGCTTATCAGTAGTATCATAATAGAAATTAGCACTGCTAGTCATAGTAATAGTACTAGTACCATTTTTCTTTTCATAACTCTTAATGGCATGATTATGGAATTCTACGTCTTTATAATTAACTTTATCTCCATTTTCTATTAAGTCATCTATTTCTTTTTTAACATTTCCCCTTATTAGTCTTAAAGTATCTGAATCTAAGTCAGCTAAGTCTCTTGATGATTTAGCTTGCATAATGCTTCTTAGGTCTCCTTCTAACTTATTAAATAACATATGTTCATTAAAATCAGGGAAATCTTTTCTGATTCTTTCTAAACATAAACTAGTCATTCCTGATACTTGTCTAACTTTAGAATAATCTTCTTTCTTTAATTCTGTGGCATTCTTAAATGTATCAAATATTAGACTTAAATTAGCAGCACCGATTGTACTTCTAACTTTAAAATAAATATATAAGATAATTCCTATAATTGTTAGAATTAGAGCAATTATAATTAGTAATAATATTTCCATAATACCTCCTAGTTAGGATATTTTGTTTTTACATATACAGTAGAAAATAAATGAGGGTTATCTAATTCCTTATTTATTTCCTTATTAACAGTATTCCTTTCTTCAGCATAAGCTTTCTTTATAGCTTTTTTGACTTCTTCTACTTCATAATCAAAGTGAGTCTTTTTATAATCTTCTATAAGATCTTTATTAGCTTCTCTAGTAAAATTTCTAGCATCTTCATATTTATAAAATGTCATAGATGATGGAAAAGAATTACATGGAAAATCAAGTTCTGGATCCATTTCTATTTGTTCATCAATGAATACTACCTCTTGAATTAATTCATCATCTCTATATGATGCTCCAACTAGAATAGCTTCTTTTACTGTAGCAAAAATAAAGTCATTTAAGGTATTAAGCTTTACAGCATAAATAACAGGGTATATATTATCCGCTGTTCCAAACATTTCACTGAATTTAAAATACTCTAAGTAATCTTCTTCATCCATATTAACCCACCTAATCTATTAATAATTCTACCACATAAAATAATATAAAAAAAGAAGATTACTCTTCTTTTTTAATTATATATTGATATACATCATCTTCTAGTCTAACAGCATATATGGCTTCATTTTCAGTCATATATTCCATTATATTGTCTTTAGCTTTTTTGCTAACTTTAACTAATTCTTCAAAATCATCTAATTCTTTATAGGTGACCTTCTTAGGATACTTCATTTCATTCCCTTTAGTAATAATATCTTCATACCCTTTGGTAACTCTCTTAATCTTATTGTTAAATGAAGTGGTTACCTCTTTATGATGATTTATAAACTTAATTAGTTTTACTAATAAAATAATAAATGCTCCTAAAGCAATAATGGCATATATTAAATGAATACCATTAAAATTCATTTTCGTTCCTACATCTCTGATAGTCATTTTATTATTTGTACTACTATCTTTATCATTAATTGTATAACCATCTTGATTAATATTAATTACAATATTATCTTTATTATCCAATAAAATCTTATTATTTAATTTATTACTAGAAGCGGTAATATTTAAATAATAGTAAACCGTTAATTTACCAGTACTATATCCAGCCTCATCTAATTGATCTTTTACTTCTTGATAATTAATATCTAAATTATCTAAATCAAGTTCTACTACTTTACCGTCTCCTACATTAGTAGTACTAGATATATAATCATAAGAGTTTTCAAATACTAATCTATTGTTACTATCGTAACTAGAAAGAACACCAACTACTTTATAAGTATTATCATATTTAACAGTAGTATCAAATTCATTCTTATAATTATATTTTAATGAAATAATATCATTACTATCTTCATATTTAATAGCACTTGTTTCTTCATATAATACTTCGCCTGGTTCATCAATAATGACAGACATATAAAGTTCACAGCCAAGTATTATTAAGAATAACAATGTTAATAATATTCTAAATAATAACTTTTCTTTATAAGTTTTCATAAATACTCCTACTTGCTTTCAAAAGCAAATTCAATATTTAATCCAGTTACTGTAACTTTATTACTAATAGAATCTTCTACCTCATTATATTTAAGTACAAGTTTTACTCTCTTATAATTTCCTTTTTCAATAATATTTCCTTCTTGTACCTGATAACCATTATCATCATAAACAAATTTATAGCTGAAATTGTTTGCTAATTTCATAGCATCTTCTTCCATATTGTCACCTTCAGCACTAAATAATGGATCACTTATTCGAAGATACTTAATAACGGCAGCGTCACCTTTATTTACTATATCAAAATATATGATAGCTTCATCACCTGGAGTTACAAATGTTGCATTAACACCACTTAGTTTATTTTTCTTTAATTCAGGAGAAGTCATTTCAACATTTCCTAAAGTAGTAAAATCTAAGTTAGAAAGGACTACATTTAAACTCTTATTACCATTAGTTGATTGTCCACTTTTAAAAGCTCCACTTACTATTATTACTCCTGCTACTGCTAAAAGTAATAAAACCCCATATAAATTTTTCTTCATATTTATCACCTACTCTTAATAAAAGTATATAAAATATTTAATTATTTGTAAATAATACAAAAAGACAAGATATATAATATCTTGCCTTTTAATTACTTACTTGTGTATACTCTTTTATTTAAATCTACACCATTTAATTGTAATTTAATTATTATTTGATTTATCTCGCTATCAGATAACTGCAAACTTTTTAGTTCCTTACGATCTAAAGACCACACTTCATTAACCATATTAAGTTCATTAATACGTAACTTGTCTTGTAAACTATCATCAAGACCTAATATGCTAATGTCACTATTTAATATTTTATTTTTCATCTTTATCACCTAATAAACTAATAATGTACTTTTTAGTATCCTTTACTGTCATCTTAAGCACTGTAGATAACTCTGTATATAAATACTTCTCTGCTTCTTTTAAATAAGTATTTTCTCGATCACTGAGTTTCTTCTTATTTTCTTTATCTAGATTTCTTACATAAATAGTTTTAATTATTTTTATTAAAGATTCATATGATCCATCTGTTAGTAATTCACGAAAGCTAAATTCATAACCTTTTCCTTCATCATTTACCACTTCAATATCAGTAAATGATTTAATAAGATCCATAGCTTTCTTCTTAGTTAAGACATCTCTTACAGAATTACTAGTAGTTGGTATACTAATCTTTAGAGTCTCATCATTAACAGGTATCAATACATAATATGATAAACCATTTATTTCTTTGATATCAGATATTAAGCAAACGTCTTTTTTATATACTACTTTATCATTCACTTTATACATAAATACCCCTCTAATGCATTTGTATTCCTTCTATATATAATTATATCATGTTTTTAACTTTTGTATAATTATTTTTTAATCTTAGAATGTTTACCAACTTTGAATATTTCTTCTTCAGTCTTTCCATAAACATCCATATTACCAAAAACATGATTTCTTAATGCTTTAATAAAAGTAATTGAAGTTATTTCAACACCATTATCAGATAAAAATGCTAAGACTTGCTCTTTATCTTCCTTACTTACTTCTTTTCCTTCAATATAGTAATGTCCTTTCACTAAAGAACTTTCACTTTCAACTGGTACTAAAGTAGTAGCTGGAGATAATTTATTAACAGCAGTTTTTAGTGGGATAGCTTCTCTTTCATTTACTATTCCATTGTCAACTAAACTTCTAATTATTCTTACACAATCATTAGCACTTCTTTTTGTATCATATAAGCACTTAAGTCCATATACTTCTGAATGTTCTAATGGATTTTCAATTAACTTAATAATCACGCTATCAGCAATATCTTCTTCATCAGGATACATTTCTAAGAACTTACCATATAAGAAATGACAAATCTCATTATATTTACTTGATCCTCTTAATGCTTCTAATTGAGCTAATAATTCTTCTCTTGATAAGCTTTCTTTTTGGTTATATAAGTTAAGAGCAATTTCTAGGTTACTTTCATTAAAGCTTAATAGCTTATTAAAGATTCCAGTAGCTATAACGTCTCTTCTACTTTCTCTATTTTTATCTTTATGTTTTCTTTCAGCTTCAATAGCCTTGTATAACTTACCTAGTTCTTCATCTTTTAATTCTTCTTCGATAGCATTCTTTATATAATGCTCAATTAATCCATTTCTTCTTGTATAGTTTAACTTTCTTCCTTTTAAGTATGCCTCAATTTGCTCACATGAAAGACCATGTGCTTTATATAAAAGATAAACAACCTTACAGTCAGTAATATTAGCTTTACTACCAATTAAGAAGTTTTTGCTCTTTGTAAGTTCATATACTTTTTTATCAGATTCTGAACCATATCTTTCAACATAACGAAGAGCTTTAGTCTGATTATTAGGCTTAGTATTAGTACCAGCAACATAACTATCTAAAGCTTCTTGTCCTTTTTTCTTAACGCTAGTAAATTTATCATTCCATTCTTTTACTTTGCCATTTTCTTGAGCATATCTACTTGAAGCATCACGATAGAAAGTGTGTTTAATATTAACTTTATCTCCTTCTTTACATAATGGATTATATTTTTCACAATATTTCTTTAAGTCAATATACTTATTTATTTCTTCATAAGAGAATTCACGACTCTTAGAATCTTCTTTCTCCATAAATACTTCGTATGCTTTCTTTATGAATTCTTTTCTTAATTCTTCGCTTCTAAAATATTTCTCTACATTTACGTAGAATTCTATTGATATTTTTCCTTTATATTTACCCATTTTAATTACCTAAAATCCTGTATCTTATACTTATGTAAATCATAAGCTTCAGGAAAACCTTTCTTCTTTGATTTTTTTATTTCTCCATATTTATTTCTATCTATTTGATAGAATCTATCTATTATAAACTTATTACTTTTAGATTCATATATGTAATACTTCTTTAGATCTGTATATAATTCCATGTTCTTTTTAGATTGAGTACTAAATAATACTACTCCATCTTCTATATTAATTACTCTAATAGAAACAATATCTTTCTTTAGATTAATTAAAGAACTAATTACATAAGACACTAGTAATAGATTAATTACATATATTAATCTAAATAGTAATTTTTCATAATTTACTATTAAACTTATATTTATATAATTATTAAATTTATATAAAGTAAGCACATAAAAAGTATCAACTAATAGTAGCAATATAATACATGATATTATTAAACTCTTTTTCTTCATATTAATTCCCCATCGAATATTGTTTACTAGATAATACCTTTTTAACTGATATATCCAAATCTTTACCATTATTGTAAAAAATATTAGTGTTATCTACATACATATAGTAATTGCCAACATCGTTGCTGTTATAGTTGTCTACTAATATTTCATAAAAGTAATAGTATTCGGGATAACTCTTCCCCATTTTATTAAAGATCTTCTCATATCCTTCAGAAATTATTCTTTCTGATTCTTGGATATCCTCTAAATCTTTTCTTTCTCGTGTTGTAATAAAATTATTAATTGCTTCGTTTTCTTTTTGAATAGCATCTATAAATAACCCTACTTCTCTTATCGAGTCAAATGCTCCAGTATTATATAATGCCTTCTTTGTAGAAATATCTGTGCATCCTAAAAAATCTTTTATTAAACACTCTTTATCTATTATTTCGCTTAACATTTTTATATGAAACATCATTGGTCCATATGAACTAGAAGTTAAATTATTTGATTCACATTTTAATAATTCAG
>JAEEGL014493623.1_pt1 | contig 29013 bp, 18 predicted proteins | sample 9134231 | NCBI WGS metagenome assembly JAEEGL01 (sample SAMN16246548, study PRJNA631951) | gut metagenome | biome: gut microbiome; feature: rumen; material: fiber-attached | host: Bos | place: Iran: Karaj | collected 2018-10 | reverse complement strand
GCTCGACTGTATCACTGTATTCTATTCTATGATTGAGCACATGAGCCTTGATGAGATGATAAGATATTTTACTTCACAGAGTATCAGCGGAATTGTTATCTTCGGTATGAATAACGATGACAAGGTGCTGAACCAGCTTATACAATCTCAGAACTTTAAGATAATTGTTGTTGACGGAAACCTCACAAACGAGAGTACTTCAGTGGTTGGAATAGATCATTATCAGGCTCAGAAGGACGTTGCCGAAAAGACCATAAAGGAAAATACCGGAAACAAAATCCTCTATATCGCAGGTATGAGAAATAGCTTCATAACAGAGGAAAAGATAAGGGCGATGGAGGATCTCTCCAAGAAAATGAAATTGAAGCTTTTCATAAGGAATGGTGATTTCTCTGAATTAAAGGCAAGAAATATAGCACTTCGTTATGCAAAGAATAAGGATATAGTTGTCTGCGGCTCGGACCTTATGGCCATCGGCGCCATGAAGGCTCTTATGGATATGGATATTTTCCGCCCTGTTTGCGGATTCGATGGTATCATCCTCATGGGCTATGTAGGAAAACAGATGAATACCGTAAAGCAGAACTTTGCGGAGGTTGCAGCCGAGAGTGTACGCGAGCTTAACAGACTGCTTAACGGCTCAGCAGGAAGACGGGTCAGACTACCGCATACTCTTGTGAGAATGAAATATGAGGATATCATTTGTTAAACCTGTTGCTTACGAGTCTGCAACAGGTTAAATTCTTAAGATTTCTTAAATTATTTTTTTACCCACTTGCGGAAAACGTTTTCATGTGTTACGATATTTTCAGTTCATGAGAAAACGTTTTCTGCGAAATTGGCAGAATAAATCAGATTCGAGATGAGTGTCCCCTCACCTCGGGTTATGTGAAATAGCGAAGATATAAACACTACGCTACTGGTTATGTATTTTTAGAAAGGAAGGATTGAATGAGTCAGCACACTAATTTACAGCAGGATGTACTGGTAACCAACATGGAGCAAACACTCCTTACTATAGCTAAAGAGAAATTTGGTAAGGAGATCAAGGATCTTAGCAATAAGGAGACCTACGTTGTTCTTCTTGACTATGCTAATCGCCTTATGGATGTGGCTCCGATCGAGGGTGGAGAGAAGAAGATTTATTACATCTCAATGGAGTTCCTTATTGGTAAGCTTCTTTCCAATAACCTTATCAACTTGAGAGTATATGACAAGGTAAATGAGATACTTGAGAAGAATGGCAAGCACCTTGCAGAGATCGAGGAGTGCGAGCCGGAGCCGTCACTTGGTAATGGTGGTCTTGGAAGACTTGCAGCTTGTTTCCTTGATTCTATTGCAACACTTGGTCTTGCAGGAGAGGGTGTCGGTCTTAACTACCACTTCGGACTTTTCCGTCAGGTATTTAAGGATAACCTTCAGACAGCTGAGAAGGACGCATGGATTGAGAAGGAGTCATGGCTTGAGAAGACAGATACTACTTTTGAAGTAGCATTTGGTAAGAAGAAGGTTGTTTCAAGACTGTACAACATGAATGTTGTAGGTTATGACACCGGAGTTAATAAGCTCAGACTTTTTGATGTTGAGACAGTTGATGAGAGCCTTGTTAAAAAGGGTATCAGCTTTGATAAGAAAGAGATTGAGAAGAACCTTACACTTTTCCTGTATCCCGATGATTCTGATGAGGCAGGTAACCTCCTTAGAATTTACCAGGAGTACTTCCTTGTAAGTAATGCTGCACAGCTTATTTTAAGAGAGCAGAAGGAGCGTCAGTATGACCTCAGAGACCTCAATAAGCATGCTGTAATTCAGATCAACGATACACATCCTACAATGATTATTCCTGAGCTTATCAGAATTCTTGTAGAGGATAAGGCTTTCACAATGGATGAGGCTATTGATGTTGTATCCAAGACCTGCGCATATACAAACCATACTATCCTTGCAGAGGCTCTTGAGACATGGCCCCTTAAGTATCTTGAGAAGGTTGTTCCTCAGCTTGTTCCTTATATCAAGGAGCTTGATAAGAGAATCCGCGCTAAGGTTAAGGATCCTGCAGTTCAGATCATTGACAAGGATAAGAAGGTACACATGGCATTTATCGACATCCATTATGGATTCTCTGTAAATGGTGTTGCTGCTATCCATACTGATATTTTGAAGAACTCAGAGCTTAACGATTTTTATAAGCTCTATCCGGAAAAGTTCAATAATAAGACTAACGGCGTAACCTTCAGAAGATGGCTTATGTCCTGTAACCATCCGCTTACAGAATTACTTTCGGAGACAATCGGTGATGGCTTTAAAAAGGATGCAAATAAGCTCGAGGATCTTCTGAAATATGTAAATGACCAGGCAGTTCTTGATAAGATTGAAGATATCAAGATGCAGAAGAAGAAGGAACTTGCAGCTTATCTTAAGGAGCATGAGGGAGTAGAAGTAGACCCGAATTCTATTTTTGATATTCAGGTTAAGAGACTTCATGAGTACAAGCGTCAGCAGATGAACGCTCTTTACATTATACATAAATACCTTGAGATCAAGGGCGGTAAGAAGCCTGCTCGTCCGCTTACATTTATCTTCGGAGCAAAGGCAGCACCTGCTTATGTAATCGCGCAGGATATTATTCACTTGATTCTTTGCCTGCAGGAGATTGTTAAGAACGATCCCGATGTATCACCTTACATGAAGGTTATCATGGTTGAGAACTACAACGTAAGCTATGCTGAGAAGCTTATTCCCGCATGTGATGTTTCAGAGCAGATTTCACTTGCATCAAAGGAAGCTTCAGGAACAAGTAACATGAAGTTCATGCTTAACGGTGCAGTTACTCTTGGTACAGATGACGGTGCTAATGTAGAGATTCATAATCTTGTAGGCGATGATAACATCTATATCTTTGGTATCAGCGCTGATGAGGTTATTGCTCACTACAAGAAGGCGGATTATGTATCCAAGGATTACTACAAGAAGAGCAAGGTTATCAAGGAGGCAGTGGATTTCATCACTTCCAAGCAGTGCCTTGCAGTAGGCCACAAGGAGAACCTTAAGCGCCTTCAGGACGAGCTCCTTAAGAAGGACTGGTTCATGACTCTTATCGATCTTGAGGATTATATTCGTGAAAAGGATCTCATCTTTGCTGATTATGAGAACCGTGATAAGTGGAAGAAGATGATGCTTACAAATATCGCTAAGGCAGGATTCTTCTCATCCGACAGAACAATTGAAGAGTACAACAGAGATATCTGGAAATTGAACTAATAAAAATTTAACTGATAAATTCGGACGCCATTCCAGGGTATTAAGTCCGTATGAAATGTAAATAAGTGTATGTGATTTCAATCTCATTGCGTAAGCGCACAATCGATTGAGAATTGCATACACTTTTTTTGCATCTGTTTATTCTTGCGAAGGTATGAGCAGACGGACAAACTTTCATGTTCATCTGTCGACGCTCAGGAGCAAATATCCAGGTGTGTTTTCTGAAAAAACATAGAAAGATAATATGGTAAAATAAATCGTTATTAAATAAAAAAATAATTCAAGATTATAAAACCGAAGATCTTTTTCCCGGTACTCATTAGTAGAACCAGGGAAAGGAGGAGAGCGGTTTCGACAACTATAGTAAAAATATTGAATGGAGATATGGAGAATGGATGAAAAGTTGAAAAGAGCCATCGAGGAGATGGCTGAGGGAAAAGAAGAGGGCTTTAATGCGGTATATTCTGCTACATACAATCATGTTTATTTTCGTGCAAAGGCATACATGAAGGATGAAGCTGATGCTCAGGACCTTACACAGATTGTATATATTGAGGCCTACAAGAACATAAAGAGCCTGCAGAATGCGGAGTCTCTTTTCGGATGGTTGGACGGAATCTGCCATAATCAGGGAATGAAAATTTTTCGTAAGAAAAAGGATGTGCTTCCAAATGTTGATGAGGAAGGAAAGGATATCTTTGAGACACTTGAGAGTAATGACATTACATCGCTGCCTGAATTATCGACAGACCAGAAGGAAACAAGCAGGATTATTCAGAAATTTATAGGTGAACTTCCGGAGGTTCAGAAGGCTGCTGTCATCGCATATTATTTTGACGGTTTTTCAGTCGGAGAAATTGCACAGATGCAGGACTGTTCAGAAGGAACGGTTAAGAGCCGCCTGAACTATGCCCGAAAATTCCTTAAGGATAAGGTTGAAGGAACGGAAAAACGCGACGGTATCAGACTTCATGTTGTTGCACTTCCTACATTGTACTATGCAATCAAGCTTATGTCCGAGAATACAAAGCTTTCAGCTAAAGCTGCAGAGGGCATCTACGTAGGAAGCTGTGCAAAGGTCGGTCTTACACCCGGAGCTATTGCGCTCGGTAATGCAGGAGCAGGTATGTCAGCAAAAATGGCTGTGTCGGGAGCTGTAAAGGTGGCGGCGGCAGGAACAGCAGGTGCCGGCATTGCAGGTGCGGCAGGAACAGTTGCTGCTACAGGTGCAGGATTATCCCTGGGAGTTAAGGCATTGATTATAGCGGGTGCAATTTTGGTTGGAGCTGGCGCCGGGGCTGGTGCGACTTATTATGCTGTGAAACAGAATGCACAAGAAGCTGAGATTGTAGAAGATGAAGGGGATGTTGATTCAGAAGAGATAACGAATCAAGATGCTGATGAAAACCCGAATAATGACACAGAGAAAGTGGCGGAGTCTCAAACTAATGACATGGAAGATGATTCAGCTAGTGAAAAAGCTCTGAAAGAAGCACTAGAGGATGAAGAAGTAAAAAATAAAGAGGCAGAGGATATTGTTCTGTCTGAGAGTGCAAAAATACAGATTGTTGATGCTGTTGGGTATTTTTTGCAATTCGGATTACCTGAATCTGATTATGTTACGGGGGCAAGATATTATGCAGTGGAAACGTTATATATAAATCCGGCAGGAAAAGCAGGTTTTCCATGGAAAGAATCAGATAAATTAGATGCTCAGTTTATAAAAGATTTTTATAATTCTTTGGGTATTACAATACCAGATGATTATGATTACGATGATGATGGTGTTACGCCAGATTCTGATAATGTATTTGGACAAGTGGATTTTCCTGAAGATTATATTGTTTTCAAAAATCTTGATATAACGAACAATGGTGATGGGACTTATATTTTAAATGGTCAATATAGTTGGGAATCACCATATTTTGAAACAAGCGATAGTAATGATATTATTTCGTTTACCGCAAAGGCTGTAAGTGGTGGGAATCCTGAGATATTTGACGGACTTATTATTACTGAGTTCAAAGAAGCAGAGGATGATCCAAACAAAAATGAAGATTCTGCGAAGACAGATGATAAAGAACTGTATGAAAAATTCCTGGCAAACTCGGTTCCGGTTCATTTTTCTTCGAGAAATAATAAGGGAGATGTCAGTTATCTTGATTTATCAAGCTATTATGAACAGGATTTATATCTTGATGAGCTTATTGATGCAGTAGTTGGTTATCTTCGAAAGGACTGGGGTGAAGAATTTGTTATTCTGGAAGAAGTCGATTATGCATATATAGATTGTGGAGATGATGGAATCCCGGAATTGGCACTTCATATAATTAGTCCGGTACCGGATATTGAACCCTGGAATGAATATATAGTAATTAAAAACATAGATGGAAGGCTGGAGACTATTTATTCAAATATTGCATGGAGCAGATACACTATAGAAATGAACGAGTACGGCTATATTTCATCTTCTGGTAGTGGCGGAGCATATAGCAACGGTAAGGAGAACGGTTTTCTTAACAAAGAAGGAAATTATTATGACACATACATTAACGATGTAGAAATAAATCCTGAAACGAATGAAGAAACGGATAATGTAACGGGAATGTCCGAAGAAGAAAGTAGTGCAGTAGGGCTAACACAGAAAATAAAGGATGGAAAATCACCAGTTTGGACGAAACTGAAATAAATTTTCATAATCCGGGAATCTTAAGACAATCTTAAAGATTTCCGGATTTCTTTTTGGTATTCTATTTTCACCTGCGAAACTCAGCAGATATTCAATCTATTACGCATAGCAGCGTATCAGGGCTTTTCGCCTATGAAATCACATTGGATTGTAATAATACTAAAAAAGGAGAATGATTTGAAACAAGACAACTTAATAACACCAAAGTACAAGGACACTACCTTCAGGATGTTGTTTAATGACAAGAAGGAGCTGCTTTCTTTGTACAATGCGCTTAATGGTACAAATTATGATAATCCGGATGATATGATTATCAATACCATAGGCGACAGCACATTTATGAAAGTAAAAAATGATGTATCCTTTATCTTCAATTACGAGCTGGGGATTTTTGAACACCAGTCAACACCATGTCCCAATATGCCATTAAGAGATTTATTCTATGTGGCAAAGCTCTTAAAAAGCATGACACAGAAGGATGACCTTTATAGATCTAAGCTTATAAAAAACCCATCACCTAAGTTTTTTGTCTTTTATAACGGAACAGAGCCTATGGAAGATACAAAGGTCTATAAGCTATCTGAGCAGTTTGAAAAGCATGAAGAATTCCCTGATCTTGAGCTTATGGTTACTCTTATAAATGTCAACGAAGGGCACAATCCTGAACTTATGGCAGCTTGCGAGACATTAAAAAATTATAGTATTTTCGTAGCTATCGTGAGAAAATATATAAAAGAGCTTCCTTTGGAAATTGAGGACAGGGATGAGGCCGTAAGGGCAGCTATTGAGAAAGCAATTGATGAGTGCATTGAAAGACGAATTTTAAAGAACTTCTTTGAAAAACATAGAAAAGAGGTAGTGGAAATGGAGATGTGGGATTATAACGAAGAACTACATTATAAGACTGTCGCTCAGGAAAAATATGAGGATGGTGTTGAAAACACCACAGATATGTTTAATTGGCTTTTTGAACAGGGAAGAGATGATGATGTAAAAAGAGCGGCAAAGGATAAGGCATTTTTGGATGAAATGTTTAAGGAATACAACGAGTCTAAGAAGGCTACTTTATGCTGATAAAAACTCAGTAAAAGCAAAATAAATATGTGGTTTGCAAAAGACAGTTGTAGCTAAGTCTACAGCTGTCTTTTTTTGTGAAAAAATTTTTTGAAAAAATTTTCAAAAATATAAAACCAAATCAAAACTCGCCGGTACTTATAGATAGAACAACAAAATAAAACAATCCGGAGGGAGAAAATCATGAAGAAGAAAACAAGGTGAAAGATACCTAAAGAACTATATTGTGATATAATTAACAGGTTGTATGAGGACAGAACATAAGAAAAATGTTCAAGAATTTCGCTTTTTGCGGATGCCTGGAATTAAAAAGAAAAGAGGGAAATGAAGATGAAGAAAAGTGGTTTATTAAAGAAAGTGGGGGCATTGCTTCTTGCAATGTCTATGTCAGTTGCATCTTTTTGTGCATTTGTTCCTGAGACAAAGCTAACTGCTAAAGCAGTAGGTGAAACACAGGATACTGCAACTATACTAACGCCTAATTCGGAATGGACAGCATGGACACCACTTGTTGATGAAGGAACACACTTCTACAAAGTGGTTTTGACCGAAGATGGGGAGTTTACATTAAGTGCTGCATTTAAGAATTGTTATGGCGTGAGCGCATTTCTTCGTAAAGAGAAGAACACGGATATCTTGTGTCATGTACAAACTATTTTCGGGACAGAAGAAGATGCTCCTGTGACAGAATCCGATAAACGTGTTTTATCAGCGGGAACTTACTACATTGAAGTTACTGGAAAGGGTGTCAGAAATAAAGATAAGGGCAATGGTTACCAGAATTATAAGATACAAATAGGCTTTAATGGTTTTGGAGTATCTGAAACAAATGAAGATAGTTATGATAATCCGAAGGAATATGTTATTAACTCAGTAGTTACAGATTCCGGTACAAGTACAGATCAGGTAGATTGGTATAGATTTAGTATTGATAAGGACGGGAAATACACATTTAATATTACAATTTATGGAACCTATGAGACATCTCAATTTGAAGCAAAAATCTATAATTCCGATCTTACTGAAGAAAAGTTATCACTAAAAGGTGGAAATCACGATGAGTCAGGTGTTAATCGAACAGGAGAATTATACCTTGTGCCTGGTGTGTATTATATAAAAATAAATGCTAAAGACACAAAATACTCTTTTTCTGTAAAGGGATCTACTATCGAAGCGAGTAAAGTAACCAAAGTGAAATCTTCAAAGAAGAAAAAGGCAGATGTTACCTTTGAGGAAGTCGGAGGCATTACCGGATACCAGATTCAGTATTCGTCCGATAAGAATTTCAAAAAGAATGTTAAGACAAAAACTTTCAATACAGAAAAGGCTAAGAGTCTTGGAAACAAGAAAAGAATGGTTACAATAGGCAAGCTTAAGAGACATAAGAAGTATTACTTCAGAGTAAGAACTTATGTTGAAAATAACAATGCCAGATTCTATTCAGATTGGTCAAAGGCAAAGAGTGCAAAAATAAAATAAATGAAATAAACTTTCAAAATCCGGGAATCTTAAGACAATCTTAAAGATTTCCGGATTTCTTTTTGTTATTCTATTCTCCAGCTGCGAAACTCAGCAGATATTCAATCTATTACGCGTAGTAGCGTATCAGGGCTTTTCGCCTATGAAATCATATTGGATTGCAATAACACCAAAGTACAAGGATACTACCTTCCGGATCTTGAGCTTATAGTTACGCTTATCAATGTCAACGAAGGGCACAATCCTGAGCTTATGGCAGCTTGCGAGACATTAAAAAATTATAGTATTTTCGTAGCTATAGTGAGAAAATATATTAAAGAGATTCCTTCGGGAACTGAAGATAGAGAAGAGGCTGTAAGAACAGCCATTGAGAAGGCAATCGATGATTGCATAGAAAACGACATTTTAAAGGACTTCTTTGAAAAACACAGAAAAGAGGTAGTGGAAATGGAAATGTGGGATTATAACGAAGAACTTCACTATAAGACTATCGCTCAGGAAAAATATGAGGATGGCTATGGGAATGGTTATGATGATGCTGAGAGAAATATTACAGCCTTGTTTAAATGGCTTCTTGAACAGGGAAGAGAAGAAGATATGAAAAAAGCTATTTCAGATAAGGAATTCCTAAAAAGAATGTTTAAGGAATTCGATGAGTCTAAAAAGGCTTCTTTATGCTGATGAGGACATAGAAAAATAAACTTTCATAATCCGGAAATCTCGTAGGTTTCTGGATTTTTTATGCAACAATCTCAGCCAATCACAATTATATTTAAAATGGGATAACGAATTTTAGGATAAATTATTACCATATATCAGATGTTTTTGTGGTACAATGGAAAAGTTGTATGACATTTTAAAGAAAAGAGGGAAAAGAGGATGAAAAAAGGAAAATTACTAACAAAATTTGGGGGAGTGCTGTTGGCGTTAACTATGGCAGCCAGTCCGATCGGTGCATTTAATCCGGGGACTAAGATTGTTGCCGAGGCAGCAGGTGGAAGAACTTTTGACACAGCTGCACAATTACCTGTAAATATGGATTGGGGTGCATGGAATGAAATAGGTATTGCCAGTCAGGACTTCTATAAAGTTGTATTACCTGCAGATGGTGTGTTTAAGATTGGTCTTATGTTAAAGAACACCAGCCATATAGGGGTAGATGTTTTCAGCAGCTCTGATACGGCAAGAAGAGTTATGACTACGGGTCAGATGAATGTAGATGACTCTGTATGGACAGGAACAGATGCCAGGGTTCTTTCAGCAGGAACATATTATATCAGAGTACAGAGTGAAAGTCCTCGTAATAGAAGTAAAAAGCAGAGCTATAGATTAAAAACGGTGTATGAGAGCTATGGCGTATCAGAAAATGTGAAGGATAGCTATGACAATCCGAAGATATATACTTTAAACACTACTGTGACGGATGCATTTACTGCTACTGACTTAGAGGATTGGTATAAAGTAAATATCACTCAGGAAGGAAAGTATCGTTACACTGCTACAGTCAGCAATGATACTTATAAAAAGGTAGAGGCAAATCTGTATAGTCATGACCTTTTTGAGAGAAGTTTTTTGGATTGGGCTGTTGTTGGCACACCTGCAGTTATGGATGTATATTTAACACCAGGTACGTACTATATTAAACTTGAGGGAGAGCAGACAAAATATACTTTTTCATTAAGCAGAGAAAATATTGAGAACGGAAAAGTTGCTAAGGTAAAATCTCCCGGTAAGAAGAAGGCAGAGATAACTTTCAAGGATGTCACAGGCGTTAATGGATATGAAATTCAGTACTCAACTAACAAGAAATTTGAGAAGAATGTAAAAACAAAATCTTTCGAAATCGGAAAGACACAAACTGTAGGAAATAATAAAAGAAAGGTAACAATAAGCAAGCTCAAGAGACATAAGAAGTATTACTTCAGAGTCAGAACATATGTTGAGCATAATAATGTAAAATACTATTCAGACTGGTCAAATGCAAAGAGTGTAAAAGTAAAATAAACATTCAGAATCCGGGAATCTTTTTGGTTCCCGGATTTTTTACTAATCATAGAGCTTTTGATATAATACTAATTAATTAAACATTTTTTTTTCATAATAAGGAGGAAAAGAAAGGCATGGCACGTAAAGTAGTTTTGGCAGGAGCTTGTAGAACAGCAATCGGTGTTATGGGAGGTGCATTAAAGGACATCTCAGCTCCGGATCTTGGAACAATTGTTATTAAGGAAGCATTAAAGCGCTCAGGTGTTAAGCCGGAGCAGGTTGATGAAGTATATATGGGCTGCGTAATTCAGGCTGGTACAGGCCAGAACGTAGCTCGCCAGGCTGCAGTTAATGCAGGAATTCCGGTTGAGGTACCTGCTACAACAATTAACGTTCTTTGCGGATCAGGTCTTCACTGTGTAAACCTTGCTGCAAAGCTTATCTCAATGGGTGATGCTGATATCATCGTTGCAGGTGGTACAGAGAACATGTCCCGTGCACCTTACGCACTTCAGAATGCGAGATTTGGTTATCGTATGAATAATGGTGAGCTTATTGATACCATGATCAAGGATGCTCTTACAGATGCATTCGGCGGATTCCATATGGGTATCACAGCTGAGAATATCTGTGAGCAGTGGGGACTTACAAGAGAAGAGCTTGATGAGTTTGCTGCAAACAGCCAGCAGAAGTGCGAGAAAGCACAGGCTAACGGTGTATTCGATGAGGAAATTGTTCCCGTTGAGATTAAGACCAAGAAGGAGACAATTCTTTTTGCTAAGGATGAAGGTCCCAGACCCGGTGTAACAAAGGAAAACATTTCAAAGCTTCGCCCCGCATTTAAGAAGGATGGTATGGTAACAGCAGCTAACTCTTCAGGTATCAATGACGGCGCTGCAGCTATCGTGGTCATGAGTGAAGAGAAAGCTAAGGAGCTTGGCATTAAGCCTATGGCTACATGGATTGCAGGTGAGCTTGCAGGTGTTGAGCCTCGTATCATGGGTATCGGTCCTGTTGCTGCAACCAAGAAGACTATGGCTAAGGCCGGCTATCAGATTTCAGACTTTGACCTTATCGAAGCAAACGAAGCTTTTGCAGCTCAGTCAGTTGCAGTAGGTAAGGATCTTGGATTTGATCTTAATAAGCTTAATGTAAATGGTGGTGCTATTGCTCTCGGACACCCGGTAGGATGCTCAGGCTGTCGTATTCTTGTAACTCTCCTTTATGAGATGCAAAGACGTGATGCAAAGAAGGGTCTTGCAACCCTTTGCGTAGGCGGCGGAATGGGTGCTGCTGCAATTGTAGAAAGGTAATTACTTAGCGAGGTTCCTCACGAGCTTAGTGTACTACCTTGTTCTGGCGAGGGCTTGCCCGAGAGCAGAACTTCCTTATGAAAGGGTAATTGATGAACGTTAACCTTGGAAAAGGCTTCGGCCCGCTTGATTTTGATGAGAACGGAAAAATGTTTTCTATTTTTCCTGAAGACTTACCCTATATTGATGATGACTTCGACGGGGACGGCGCAGATTTTACAGTCTATGTTGATGCCGAACTTGTAGAAGCTGTCTGCAATGCAGGGCTTGATTTTGATGAGTTTCTAAAGGCTGATGAAGAAGAACGGGCGGACATGCTAAAAGCCGTGGGACTCGACCCTGATGATTATGAGCTGGACTTCGACAGAGACGTCAGAAATCGCCTTGAAGCTGAAGGATACTTCGATTCTGAATATGAGTACGATGACCTTGAAGATGCTGATGAAGATGATGAGTATGACTTCGAGGAAGACGATGACTACGACGAAGATGACGAGGATGAAGACGATGAGGATGATTCCGGTGACGACTTCGACGAGGACGATGGAGAGTATTTCGGTGACGAAGATGATGAAGACTTCGGGGATGAAGATGACGACGAAGACTTCGGTGATGATGGCTTTGATGAAGATGACTTTGGCTCGGGCTTTGATCACGGACCGAAGGGCAATCCCGGAGGCGACGAGTTCTTTGGAAATCTGAGGTGAACATTTAATAAAATAGGATTAGCAATAGGGTACCCATGTTCTATGGAATATGGGTACCTTTTATATTCAAATTAAGAAAGTAAAAAAGAATTTATAAATAAAATATAAAAAAATACTTGCAGAGGATGTTAGCATATGCTAATATGTCTTTGTTAGCAAATGCTAACCTAAATAAGAGCAGGTAATGCCAATACTTGTTCGGGGTTACCAATTTGACTAACACATGACATACATAGTCATAAGAAATCTCCTACCTGAAAAACCCCGCGTCTTGCCAACGTGGGGTTTTCTTTAGTAGAGCACTTAGCGAGGTATCTCACGAGTTTAGTGTAGCAGAAGTTTCCTTATAGAGGCACTTAGCGAGTTTTTTCACGAGCTTAGTTATTTTATCTCATACTCCTTCATAATGCCTCGCACAGCATATTCAAGTTCGGGTAGCAGATCATCAAGAGGCTGAGGCTGCTTGTAGATTATGGAACTGTAGCCTGCTGAGCTGACCATTTCTACAATAAGAAACATCATTAGCTCAGGATTACGATATTTGATATCAGATTCCTCAAACATCTTCGTTATGATCTGTAGGAAGTCTGTCTCAGAATCATCTGTATTTGTAGTCATGGCTTCTTTAAAAAGAGCCCAGCTCAGATCCTTATATATAAGCGACAGTAGCATAGGATTCTCGGCAAGATGCATAAGAATATGCTTCATCATAAAGATAATCTTATCTTCAACAGTGTGAAGATCTTCCTTTAGAAGCTCTTCGTAAGCAATAGCAAAGAGCTGATTTGATTTACGCGCAATCAAACGGTTCCTTATATCATATTTATCTTTGAAATACAGATAAAAGGTTCCCTTCGCAACACCGGCTTTCTTAACGATGTCGGATATTGACGTCTGATTGATCCCCTGCGAAGTGAACAATTCAAAGGAGGTGTTCAGCAAAGAATCCAGTTTCAGTTTTTTATTTTCATCCCATTTTCCCATAACTTTATCCTAACACATAACTTAAATGATTTACATATGTTGAGAAAAGGCTCGAGAAATCATTGCCTTTTTCTCATTTTTGACCAATTGCAAAAATTTATGAATACAAAAACTTGACCGATGGTCATTTTTAGAGTATAACATAAAATATAAAAAGTGACCAATGGTCATAAATAAATTTTTGTGAGGAAAAGGTTATGAAATTTTTGTCAAAGGCAATAGTAAAATCCAGGTTCATAATACTGATTGCCAGCATCGCACTGATGATACCGTGCCTTGCAGGAATGGCAGCAACAAGAGTTAATTATGACATTCTTTCGTATCTGCCCGGTGAGATTGAGACCATGAAGGGGCAGGACATCCTGATGGATCAGTTTGGAACCGGAGCGTATTCTCTTTTCGTTGTTGAAGGGATGGCGGATAAAGATATCGCCGATCTGAAATCAAAAATTGAGACAGTGGAGCATGTAAAAAAGGTACTATGGTATGACACCTTTATGGATTACACCATACCGAAGGAGATGCTTCCTGATGAAATAACACAGGCGCTTGGAACAGGAGACACACAGCTGATGTTCATCATATTTGATGACACTACTTCAAGCGACGGCACTATGGAAGCCATAACCAATATAAGGAAGATTGCTAATGAAAAGTGCTTCCTTTCAGGAATGGCAGCAATCGTTCTTGATACCAAGAACCTTACGGAAAAAGAAACTCCTATATATGTAGGAATGGCAGTCCTTCTTGCGACAATAGTTCTTTCACTTACCATGGACTCCTACCTGATACCGTTCTTCTTCCTTATGAGTATCGGAATTGCAATTATGTTTAATATGGGAACGAACATCTTCCTTGGAGAGATTTCATTCCTTACAAAATCGCTGAGTGCAGTTCTTCAGCTGGGTGTTACACTGGATTATTCAATTTTCCTGTGGCACAGCTACCAGGAGGAGCTTGAGAAGACCGGAAGAGAAGATAAGAAGAATGCGATGGCAAATGCCATAAGCGCAACCTTCCAGTCAGTTATCGGATCATCAATCACAACAATTGCAGGTTTCGTAGCACTTTGCTTTATGAGCTTTACCATCGGACTTGACCTGGGAACTGTTATGGCAAAGGGTGTTATCTTCGGTGTTGTTGCATGCGTAACAGTTCTTCCTTCAATGATTCTGATATTTGATAACGTCATTGAAAAGACAAAGCACAAGCCTATAATGCCTGAGTTTGTAAAGACTCCCAGATGGATTTCGAAACGGGCAATAATATTCGGAGTGATTTTCATATGTATGCTTCCTCCGGCAATCTGGGGCTACAGACACGCAGCAGTGTATTATGATCTGTCTGAGACACTTCCCGTAAAGCTTTCCAGCAGACAGGCCATGATAGAGCTTGAGAAAAATTTTGAGACAAACACAACCTATATGATACTTGCTGATGCAAATCTTGATACAGCGACAATGCAGGGAATGATAAGTGAGCTTAAGAACGTAGACGGAGTTGACGGAGTGCTCGGTGTGGATGCACTGGTTGGACCGACATTTCCGAAGGACATGATTCCCGATAAGATTCGCGAGGAGCTTTCAAGTGATGAGTACCAGATGCTGATGCTTACAAGCCAGTATAAGACAGCATCAGATGAGGTTAATGCTCAGATAGATGAAGTTAATGCAATAGCTAAAAGGTACAGTCCCACAGCTATGGTCGTCGGAGAGGCGCCATGTACAAAGGACCTGATCACAATAACAGATAAGGATTTTAAGACGGTAAGTATAGTTTCAATTGGATGTGTTTTCCTTATCATTGCACTGGTAATGAAATCTATATCACTTCCATTCATACTGGTTGCGGTTATTGAGTTTGCGATTTTCATTAACATGGGAATCCCCGGATTTACGGGAACGGTTATTCCTTTCATATCTTCAGTTGTTATCGGTACTATTCAGCTCGGAGCAACAGTTGATTATGCGATTCTGATGACAACACGTTATTGCAAGGAGAGAAAAGAAGGCCAAAGCAAAAAGCAGGCAACGCGAATTGCACTTTCAACCAGTATGAAATCAGTAATAGTAAGTGCGCTAAGCTTCTTCGCCGCAACCTTTGGTGTAGGACTTGTATCCAGCGTTGACATGATCGGATCACTTTGCTTCCTTATGGCAAGAGGTGCACTTGTAAGTATGGCAGTTGTTATACTTGTTCTTCCTTCCATGTACATGATTTTCGATGGTCTTATCATCAGAACCACATGGGGAATGCGCGATTGTATAAGGATGGATAAAGATAGAAAAAATGCCAAGGTGGCTTCCATAAAACATGCAGTATAAGAAGTTTATAAATCATTTTTAATAGTAACTAAGAATAGCAACCCCTGCCTTCTCCTTGGGGAGAAGGTGTCCGAAGGACGGATGAGGGGAAAGAAAAGAGGAAATGGTATGTATAAGAAAAACTTACTCAAAGCTACATCAGTTTTAACAGCATTTGCACTTGCGTGCTCATCAATGACAGGATGTGGACTTTTCAATAAAAATGAAGATACAGCTCAGGCTCAGGATATCACTGAGGAAAATCCCGAAGCTGAGTCACTGGTTGAGACAATGACACAGGCTGCCTTCACAGGTAACAGAGAAAACGCAGACAGCGGAAAAGAAGAGACTGTTTACGTTATGACAGATGCCAACGGTGCTGTTGATGAAGTAGTTGTCAGCAACTGGTTAAAAAATGCAAATGGCGATAAGACAATAACCGATAAGACAAACCTCAAAGATATCGTAAATGTTAAGGGCAATGAATCCTATAAGGAAAACGGTGACGGAACAGTTACATGGGATGCAGAAGGCTCTGATATCTACTATCAGGGAACACCCACAGAAGAAGTTCCTGTTGGCGTAAAGGTTACCTACGAGCTTGACGGAAAAGAGATGAAGGCAGAGGATATCGCAGGTAAGAGCGGTAACGTCAAGATCAGATTTGACTATACCAACAGCCTGAAAAGAGAAGTTGAAGTTGATGGTGAAAAGGAAAATGTTGAGGTGCCTTTCACCATGATTTCAGGAACAATGCTCGACAGTGATAAGTTTGCAAATGTTCATGTTTCAAACGGTAAGGTTATATCAGATGCCAACAACTACGTAGTAGTAGGAGTGGCTCTTCCGGGGCTTAAGGAGTCTCTTGATATTGATGAAGAGAAGCTCGATGAAAAACTGGAAGAGAACAATATAAATAAAGAGGATATCGAGATTCCTGATTATGTTGAGATCACAGCGGATGTTAAGGATTTCGAGCTTCCTATGACAATCTCAATGGCAAGTGCAAATACTGTTTCCGATCTTGGACTTAACAAGATTTATGATTCAGATAAACTTGATGATGTTAATGAGGATATGGATAAGCTTGCAGATGCTTCAACAAAGCTTCGTGACGGATCAGGCGAGCTTGCAGATGGAACTCAGAAATTTGAGGATGGAACATCAGAATTATATGACGGAACTTCACAGCTGAAGGATGGCACCGGTGAGCTTAAGGATGGAACAAAAGAATTAAAGGATGGTACAGGACAGCTTAAGGATGGTGCTTCTCAGTTAAAGGATGGTTCAGGACAGCTCAAGGATGGTACAGGAGAGCTTGATACAGGTGCAGGACAGCTTAAGGATGGTGCTTCAACACTCAGCACTGGAATAGGCAAATATACTGATGGTGTAGGTGAAGTTGCAAAGGGTGCAAAGACTCTTGACGACGGAGTTAAAAAGCTTTCCGAGGGTGCAACAACTTTCACAGGTGGAGTAACAACAGCAAAGGATGGTGCCAAGAGCGTATCTGAGGGTGCAGCACAGCTTAGCACAGGTATCGATACTGCAGCAAATACAGTCAAGCAGCAGATGGAGGCATGCAAATCAGCATCAGAGACTTTTTATAATGAGTTCGCAGAAGTAATTAAGTATGCTGCTGCAAATGCGGGAGCATCAAATACCGGCGCTGTAAAAGGAGCAATGCCCGCAAGTACAGCTGCAAATCTGAATACTATGCTGCAGCAGGCATCTGAGAAGCTTGCAGGTCTCTATACTATGGATACTGTAAGCGGACTTCAGGTTGTATCAGTTGATACTCCTGTTATTGTTGAAAATAAAAACACTGATGATACTAAGAAGGAAGAATCTTCAAAAAACAAGAAGACAGAAGATGCTTCAGGTTCTCAGACAACTCAGAATGATAATGCTCAGGCAACTGAAAATACTCAGAATGACAATACACCGGGTGAAGATAATAATGCGGGCGAGGATCAGTCATCACAGGATAGTCAGCAGGTAGCACCTGAGGAAAATCAGAATGATCAGCAGGTAGCGCCTGAGGAAAATCAGAATGATCAGCAGGCAGCACCTGAGGAAAATCAGGATGATCAGCAGGCAACACCTGAGGAAAGCCAGAATGATCAGCAGGCAGCACCTGAGGAAAATCAGGATGATCAGCAGGCAACACCTGAGGAAAATCAGGATGATCAGCAGGCAACACCTGAGGAAAGCCAGAATGATCAGCAGGCAGCTTCTGAGGAAAATCAGACTGCGCAGCAGGAAGATCAGAATACTCAGCAGGGGTCTGACGACACACAGAGCTCAGAGGAGACATCTGCAGATAATCAGGAGGACAGTATAAACAATGCTGTAACACTTGGATCTCAGGACGAGAGTTCTGTAGATGGCAGTTTTGATGAGTATGCCAGCGATGCTGACTGGGCATATATAGAGAAAAATACAGGAATCTCACATGCTCAGTGGACACAGATGTACAGCGTTGCAAAGGCATCTATTGAAAGCCAGGCCGATCAGGAAGCATTTGCTTCAAGCCTTAAGACAGCCTGTGATCAGATAAAGTCTGAAATGAATGATGGTGATAAGAGTGCAAAAAATGCTCAGGATGCATATACAGAAGCAATGACCTATAAGGCAAAAGCTGAATCAGAGGCAGTAGAGGCGCAGTCACTTGGTGCTAAGGCACAGGAAGCTGCAGCTGCAGCAGAACAGGCAGCAGCTGCAGGTGATATGGCTACAGCATTAAGCAAAAAGCAGGAGGCTGAGTCACTGGCAGGAAAGGCAAAGCAGATAGGTGCTACTGCTCAGGGCGATGGAGCTCTGGCACAAGAGAAGGGCCAGGAAGCTTTGGATGAGAAAAATAAAGCTGTAGAGCATTACACAAAAGCAGTTACAATGGTTGCCGATGCACTTGTACAGACAAAGAATGCTACTCAGTACGCAACAACTATTTACATGACTTACAGAACACTTGCTTCATCTGCCGGAACACTGGATGCTCTTTATAATGGAACAGGTAACGGCGGACTTAAGGATATTCAGGATGGTGCTTCCAGGCTTGCTACAGGCGCTAATTCACTCTACGATGGAATGAAGAAGCTTGATGAAGGTGGTACAACACTTTCAAGTGGTATCAGTACACTGAAGGAAGGTTCAGGCAAGCTGAATAAGGGCGTACAAAAGCTTGATTCAAACAGCAGTGATCTTAAAGAAGGCGGATCAAAGCTTGCAGATGGTGCAGCCAAGCTTGCAGAAGGTACAACAAAGCTTAAGGATGGTGCCGGAAAGCTCGATGAAGGAGTAGGTAAGCTTTATGATGGTACAGTTTCTCTGGATGATGGTGCCGGAAAGCTTGATGAAGGAGCAGGTAAGCTTGATGATGGTGCAGGAGAGCTTAAGGATGGTGCACAGAAGCTTAAGGACGGTGCGGTAGAGCTTAACGATGGTGCAAGAAAGCTTGCTGACGGAATGGTAGAGTTCGATGAAGATGGTATCCAGAAGATAACAGGTATCGTTGATGATGATCTTCTTTCCGTAACTGACAGACTTAAGGCAGTTGACGAAGCATCACAGAGCTACACATCATTCTCAGGTGCAAACGATGATGAACCCAGCTCCGTACAATTCATTATTCGCACAGCTCCTGTAAAGGCTGAGTAATTTATATAAGGACGCAGTTCACCCGGTATAGGGGTATCGGAAATATGCGTTTACGTCTGCGTCGTAATTTTCTAAAATTATACAAAAAATGGATGCCTCATCTCGTGGTCACTCGGGACAATCGGCATCCATTTTTGCATAATTCTGAAAATTATCTCCTCGTCCGAGAACTGCATATTTCCGATACCCCTATACCGGGCAAGCTGCTGTTTTATTTAATGAGTCAGTCTTTTCGGTGTTATGCGTGGGTCAAGGAGGAAGGAGGATTCTTGATGTTATGCGTGGGTCAAGGAGGAAGAAACATAAAGTTACTTAAATTTGTGTCTTGATTTTTCTTCCCTATGTTTTATTGTAGAAGAAGAGCAAAAATAAAATAAATAAAAAATATTGGAGGACATTATGTTATACGGAGCACTTGAAGCAGGCGGAACCAAGATGGTTTGCGCTATCGGTAATGAAAATGGCGAAATATTAGAGCAGGTAAAATTTCCTACAGAGACACCTGAAACAACAATGCCACAGATATTTGATTATTTTAAGCAGAAGGATATCAAAGCTCTTGGTATAGCTTGCTTTGGACCTATTGATTTAAGAAAAGAATCCCCGACCTACGGAAGCATCACTTCCACACCTAAGAAGGGATGGTCAGGATACAATATTGTTAATGCTGCGAAGGACGCTCTTGGTATTCCGATCGGTTTTGATACAGATGTAAACGGATCACTTCTCGGTGAAGTAACCTGGGGTTGTGCAAAGGGACTTTCAGATGCTTTGTACCTTACAATAGGAACCGGCGTTGGCGGCGGTGTAATGTCAAACGGAAAGCTTCTTCACGGAATGCTTCATCCTGAGGTTGGCCATATCCGTCTTCCTTTAGTTAAAGGAGATCCCGGAAAAAGCGTATGTCCTTATCATGATAACTGTCTTGAAGGTCTCGCAGCAGGTCCTTCACTTAAGGCACGCTGGGGAGTAAGTGCAGATCAGCTTGTGGATAAAAAGGAAGTATGGGAAATCGAAAGTGAATATATTGCAACAGCACTTATGAGCTATGCACTTATCTTAAGTCCCAAGAAGATTATTCTTGGCGGCGGAGTAATGCACCAGGAGCAGCTTTTCCCTATGATCAGAGCTAAGTTCAAGGAGCTTGTGAACGGCTACATAATAACTGATGAGATGGAGCACCTTGATGATTATATCGTTCCTGCAAGTCTCAATGATGACCAGGGTATTATGGGCGCAATCAAGCTTGCTATGGATGCCTGTGAATAATATTTTCAGATTCCGGCTTTCTTATGAGAAGCAAGAATCTATGGCATATTTTGCCTTATTATTGTAGAATATACGCACTATGGATTTATTTGAATATGCACGTGAAAAAAGCATGAAAAGTGAGTCTCCGCTTGCCGCAAGGATGCGTCCCAAAACACTTGATGAGGTGGTTGGGCAGCAGCACATCATTGGTAAGGACAAGCTCCTTTATCGTGCAATAAAGGCTGACAAGATTAGCTCTATAATACTATATGGACCTCCCGGAACCGGTAAAACAACGCTGGCTAAGGTTATTGCCAATACCACAAAGGCCGATTTTATGCAGCTTAATGCGACTGTCGCAGGGAAAAAGGATATGGAGGAGGTTGTTGCCAAGGCAAAACAGAACCTTGGAGGTTACGGAAGAAAGACCATTCTTTTTATAGATGAGATACATCGCTTCAATAAGGGACAGCAGGATTATCTGCTTCCCTTTGTTGAGGATGGAACGGTTATACTTATCGGAGCGACTACGGAGAATCCGTATTTTGAGGTTAACGGAGCTCTTATTTCCAGGTCTGTTATTTTTGAATTGCAGCCACTTTCCACGGAGGATGTTAAGACTCTGATGCGGAGAGCTATTACAGACACAGTGAATGGAATGGGTTCTTATGACGCGGTATTGGAGCCTGATGCGGAGGAGTTCCTGGCAGACATAGCAGGCGGTGACGCAAGGCATGCACTTAATGCCATAGAGCTTGGCGTTATGACAACTGACAGAAGCAGCGATGGTAAGATTCACATCACACGAGAGGTTGCGGAGGAGTGTATACAGAAGCGCGTTGCCAGGTACGACAAGGACGGCGATAACCATTACGATACGATTTCCGCTTTTATAAAAAGTATGAGAGGCTCAGATCCGGATGCGGCAGTTTACTATCTTGCCAGAATGCTTAACGCCGGGGAGGACCCCAAATTTATTGCGAGAAGAATGGTTATCTGTGCCTCAGAGGATGTGGGTAATGCTGATCCACAGGCGCTTCAGGTGGCAGTAGCGGCTTTTCTTGCAACTGAGCGAATCGGAATGCCGGAGTGTCAGATCAATCTCTCACAGGCAGCCAGTTACATCGCGACAGCGCCTAAGAGCAACGCAGCAGTGGAGGCAATTTTCAGTGCTATGGATACAGTGAAAAATACAGGCAATCTGCCTATTCCTACGCATCTTCAGGATGCACATTACAAGTCCGCTTCAAAGCTTGGGCACGGAATAGGATATAAATATGCTCATGACTATCCGAATAATTATGTTGAGCAGCAGTATCTTCCATATGAATTAAACGGGAAGGAATTCTACAGCCCTTCGGGTAACGGTTATGAAGTTAAGATAAAGGAGCATATGAAGTTTCTTAAGGAACAGGCCAAATCACAACAGAAGGAACAGACAAAGGATAATAAGCAGGAGGATTAGGTATTAATTCTTTACTGAAAAAAATAAAAAAATTCTTTAAGACTTTAAAATATATATTATCCACACAGAACAAAATTATCAGCATTGTCTTTAGCGTAGTGACACTGCTGGCTTTTGCTGTGGCTGTGTGTAGTGTATCCGGAGTTTTTACGAGACATGAAAAGAAGAATAATGTGGTGCAGGAGGTAGCACCTGTTGAGCATAAGGAAGATAAGCCGAAGGAAAAGAGCTACCTCGATGAAGCTGCGCTAAAGGCCATTACGGATTCAGGAGACAGGGTAAAGAAGGCTCTGGATGAGAGACCTGCGACGGTTGAAATCCCGGACGATCAGCTCTCTGAATATGTCAGTCTTGATGGTTGTACAATCGGTGAAAACGGAGAGGTAGAGGTTACAGCTTCAGCTGAGGCACTTCCGACCTCTGATGATAAATACTACTACCTATTCGATGCAGCGACCTATGAGGATGGCTTTAATACTGAGGCAGAGCCTATTTCGAAGACCTACAAGAATACTGAAATAAAGCTTACTGCGGCTCTTCACAAGGGAGAAGCACAGTCAAGATTGTATAGAAAGTTTGTTGTAGCCGTTAAGAAGGATGACACCTTTAAGACGGTATCCAATTCAAGCTATATCACAAATCCCGAGGCACTTGCGTCCTATAATTATGGCGGGATGCAGCAGAGCTCCAAGAAGGGACTTTTGATTGACCCTTCAAGATTACATGAAGTAGAGGATCTGGGAGTAAATTATGCGACCTATAATATCCCGTTAAACAGATTACTTGCCACTGGAGGTGAGGGGTCTATTGCTTATACTTATAACGGAGTGACCTATTATTTTAACGGAAGAATTATTCAGGAATATGACTACCTTTTTACAAATCTGAATTCCAAGGGAGTGGACATTGCCGCAATTATTTTAAATGACGTATCGCCATCCACTTTCCCTGAGGTGACTCACCCTGATGCAAGAGGCGGATCGACTGCACCGTACTATATGTTTAATGCTACTGATGAAGCAGGTGTTAACGCTATTGCTGCAATTACTTCATTCCTTGCACAGAGATATTCGGATTCGGGTCACGGAAGTGTTGCTATGTGGATTATAGGTAACGAGGTTAATGCCAGAAAAGAGTGGAACTATATGGCGCAGACCGATCTTGGGACCTATACGGCAGCTTATGCAAGGGCATTCAGAGTTATTTACAATGCAATAAAAAGTACTAATGCCGGCGCTTATGTGTACATTTCACTGGATCAGCAATGGGACAGGAATATGAAGAACAATCCTGACTATGACGGCAGAGATTTGCTTGATACTTTTGCTGCAACGCTAAGGAATTACGGTGATATTAACTGGGGACTTGCACAGCATCCTTATACGGTTCCGCTTACCGATGTGGCTTTTTGGAACGGGCACAAGCTGGTGTCCAATTCAGCTGACACTTCTTTTATTACGATGAAAAATATAAATGTCCTCACTGATTATATGAATGGTGAAGCTATGCTTTACAATGGAAATGTCAGGTCGATCATATTAAGTGAGGTTGGTTATACCTCAACTCAGGGAGATACGCTGCAGGCCGCAGCAATTGCCTATGCCTACAGTAAGGTTGCTGCAAATAGCAGCTTACATGCCATCATGTTCTCAAGGCAGACTGACGCTTCGGAGGAGATTGCTCATGACGGACTTGCCATGGGACTTTGTACCACGGGTGGCGGACATAAATATTCCTACGATGTGTTTAAATACATGGACACGAGCAAGAGAGAGGAGTATATTTCCTTTGCGAGGTCCATTGTAGGAGTGGATTTTTAATGCTTTTACCGGATCTGAATGATTACGATTACTTAGTGAGGATTTTATGAGTTCACAATATCTGACTTTATACAAGATGATAGTGCTTTATATGCTTAGAAGGTCAGAGGGACGTCTTAGCAAGGCACAGATTTATGATTTTATTTTGGAAAAAGAATATACGAATTTTCTGACTCTCCAGGAGGTTTTCAGTGAGCTTGCGGATTCTGATCTTATCACTGAAAAAAGCGAGGGCAACAGAACTTACCTTGAAATGACTGATGCGGGCTCTGAGACTTTGGACTTTTTTGGAAACCGTATTAATCCTTCTATTAAGGAAGAGATTGATGAGTATTTCAAGGAAAATGGAATGAAGCTGAGGGACGAGACCTCGATCGGAGCCTATTATAAAAAGACCGGAGAGAATGAATATACGGTATATCTGTCTGCAAACGAGGCGGGAAGTACGCTTATTGACATTTCAATTCCGGCATGGACAGAGGAAGCTGCTATTTCAATGTGCGATAATTGGAAAGAGAAAAATTCAGAAATTTATCGTTATCTTCTGACGCAGCTTATGTGATTTTTTCATAATTCTTTTATTTTTGTATAGCGCCTTAGGTATTGTTGCAGGGTACCAAAAGGTTTAAAATTGTATCATGAAAACTTTGCGGAATGGCATTTTAATTGCATATTTTGCATTATGTATTCTGTTTTCTTCCGCGCTCAGGGCGAGTGCGGAGGATAGTTTAGAGCGGCAATTTCGCATTCTTTTTATTTCTTCATATGGATTTTCTAATGCTGCGGTTCCTGATCAGCTCGAGGGTTTTGAGAAGGGAATCGAAGGTGTCAATGTTGATATCAGCTATGAGTTTATGGATGCTGATAAATATTACGGCAGTCTAGATCTCCAGAATTTTGACAAGTTTGTAAAATACAAGATTTATTCGGTCAGAGCTTATGACCTTATTGTGGTTGCAGATGATTCTGCTCTCAGATATGCGATAAACAATAGGGAGGAGCTTTTTGATGATGTGCCCCTTGTGTTTATGGGGGTTAACAACATGACCGAGGCAATCACTGCGTCTGCGATGAAAAATGCAACCGGTATTGCCGAATCACCTGACTTTGAGAGTAACTATGCCCTTATGAAACAGCTTTTTCCAACAAGAGATCATCTAAATGTGATTGTGGATTCGTCTGTCGCCGGCCAGGGTGACTATGTAGAATTCATGAAGTTCAGTGAAAAGCATCCTGAGATTAACAGCACTGTAATAAATACTTCCTACTACACCGCTGATGGGATTAAGGAAGTGTTGGAAGGCCTTGGCACGGATGATATCATGCTGTTTCTTGATTTTTCTATTGATGGTGAGAAAAATGCTTATTCACTTAAGCATGCTTCCGATTTTTTGTCTACATATGCACCTGATATTCCGATTTTCAGGCTGACTTCTACTGATATAGGCTATGGAGTTTTTGGTGGAATCTCTTATTCATACTACGATGCAGGAAGGATTGCGGGAGATGTATCAAAGAGGATACTCCTTGGGGAAGATGCAGATTCTATTCCGCTTTTGTCATCCAGTGTATCAACACCCTATTTCGATCAGGAGTGTATGGATAAGTTTGGCATAGTTTATTCGCAGCTACCTAAGGGTTCTGTTGTTATAAATGAGCATGAAAATTTTGCAAAGTTTTATCGTGAGAATACACTTATCAGTAATCTTGGAATTATAATTCTGATTTTGCTTGTGGCAATTATTGCTTTGCTTAATGCCACAAATTCCAAGAGAAAGAAGATTATCAGAACGGATTTCCTGACTCAGATGCCTAACAGAAAGAAGCTCATGGAGGACATAAATCAGGCTATTGCATCAGTTACACCATATGGGCTTATTATGCTTGATGTCGACCATTTTAAGTCCATAAATGATACCTATGGGCATGGTGTCGGTGATGAGATAATAGTCGGTGTTGGTGAGAAGCTTAAAGAGATGTCTGGAAAAGATGTGACTTTTGCGCGCCTTGGCGGTGATGAGTTTTGCGGAATGTTTACATCAACTGCTCCTGATGTAGGGAAAAAAATTTGTGAGGATATCATCACTAAGACAAAGAATCCGTTTAAGACTTCCGTTGGTGAATTATCTATTACAGTCAGCATTGGATGTGCAACCTACCCGGCAGACACGAATGACCCGAATAAGCTGATGGAATGTGCTGACAGTGCACTTTATGCAACTAAGGAAAACGGAAGAAACGGATATACATTATTTGACTGCATAAATAAGTCCTGAGCTGTTTCTGCGGTAATAACCCGTAATGAACAGCTCTTTTTCCAAATTCTGATAATTAATTGTAACTGGTTGCAACAGATAGGAAGGTACTATTTTTATTCCGTTATCGTAGTCCATGGTATTGTAGGCACATTCAAAACTGAAGTTAGAATCTTCTACAAGCTTTTCAGCGGGGCTGTCTCCTTTAAGAAGAGCCATCCCGAGTGCGACGGTTACGACGGCTTCCTGGTCGAGTGCCTTAAAGACGGTCATGTCCTGTGTTCCGTTTATAATATTATAAATATTTGCTATGTCAGCGTCCTGACCTGTCAGGACAACATGATTTGTTCCTTTATAATCTGCTTCAATGGCTCTTGCAGCACCCAGGGCTGTTGAATCATTTGCACAAAGTACTGCATCCAGTCTTGTCCCCTTGGGGTAATATGAGTTTAATATAATCTGAAGACGCTGCTGGGCAATATCTGTTGACCACTGAGCGGTAGAGGTTTCATAGAAGTCCGACTGAGTGGACAGGATTCTTATTTTGTCCATATCAACAAAGGGCTGGAGAGTGTCCAAAGCGCCCTGATAGAAAAATCTTGCATTGTTGTCTACAGGATCACCTGAGATAAACTCTATATTGTAGGTTTTGTCAGAGTTTACCATGAGCAATGCACCGATTATGTAATTTGCCTGGAGAACTCCAACCTGATAATTATCAAAGGAGACATAGTAATCCACGGCATCGGTTTTCATGATGAGTCTGTCATAGGCGATGATTCTGACATTTGCAGCCCTGGCTTCTTCAAGAACGCTTGAGAGAGCCGCTCCGTCAACAGCAGCGATGACAAGAATATCAGCACCTCCTGAGATCATGCTTCTGAGGTCTCCAATTTGTGTGTCAATCAGGTTATTCGCAAATTTTAGTATTACTTCACATCCGTTTTGTTCAAACTGATCTTTTAGAAAAGCACCATCACGATTCCAACGTTCAAGCAGCTCATCAGGCATGCTGATGCCCACAATCGTGCGCCCGTCATCTGAATGGGTGTCAACAATTGTGGTCTCGCTTTTTTCCTCCTTGGCTGTAGTTTTTGCAACAGGTCTGGGTTCACAGGCAGACAGGAGTAAGGTAAATATTATTATTGTAATAAGGTATACCTTTATTTGTTTTATCATGATTACAGTTCCTCTATTTATATCATATATACTGATGCGCCATAAAACCATAATCATCCTATAAACTTTCTGAAAAGATAATAAAGAAATGATGTTAAATATTGTGTTGACAAGGGACTACGCGCTTGTTACAATAGCTTTTGTGACTAACATAGGTCGCGGATTGCTGGCATAGCACAGTCGGTAGTGCGTCGCATTGGTAGTGCGGAGGTCACGGGTCCGATTCCCGTTGCCAGCTCGAAATGATAAAAGCCAGTAATTGTGCGGAAAGTAATTCAAAGCCGCATGGTTACTGGCTTTTTTGTGTGTAGATTCTACATAAAAAATGTAGATTTTACACATAAAATGTAATAAGTACACATAAAAGTTGGATTAATAGTTGGATTAATCCAACTGAAAATACTCGCCAAAATTGGCGAGTATTTCGAGTAACTTTATGAAGTTTTTAGAACATTCTCAAAATTATCCTCGATGAACCTGTTAGCCATCTGAGTATATTTCTTCCTGCTTGATGTAAGAGCGTTGTCGTAAACATTCCGGAGGATCGCAGACTCACCGCTCCAGCCACCCACCTCTTCGATGTATTTGCGCGGGATTCCTATGTCACTTCTGAAACTTGCTGCGAAATGACGGAGAGAGTGGAAGTTCGTCTCTATGCCACACTTCTTTCGGAGACGGTCATATCTCCGGCTGATCTGGTTAGGATTAAATTTAAGAACGTACTCATCAGGATCCTCGACATCAGGCAGCAGCTCCATGATAAAAGGAGGAAGATCCACCACACGGACACTATCAGAAGTCTTAGGGATGTCCTTATAAACGAATCCGTTTTCTGTCTGCACAATATCAGCATGTACAAATATAGTATTCATGTCCCTTGATATATCAGAGCCCTTAAGAGCAGAGATCTCACCGCGCCTGAGTGAACCGAAGGCAGCCAGGGCGATGACGGGCTTAAAATCATCAGCAGCATTGGAAAGAAGCCTCTGCACATCCTCAATATCAGGGGATTCTATTTTCTTAACTCTCTTCTGAGGGTATCTTAGTTTGAATTTTCTATCGCATCCGGAATAATCAAGAGCAGATAAAAGAAGACTAAGTCTGTTCTGTATGGTCTTGGCTGTTACAGATACAGCCCATTCGTTCACCAGAGCCTGAATATCGGAAGATTTTACATCAGATATATAAATGTCCTTAACTTTATCATAAAAGGGTAGCAGGCGCTTATAATCGTATATGGTTCTCGGAGAAAGAACCTTCGCACGGTCCTCTATATAATTTTGAAGAGCCCTGTCTATGGTAGGATCCCCGGAGGAATCTTCTTTTACTTCAAGTGCCCATTCTCTTGCAAGGAGTTCAGACTGAGCTTTTGCCTTCCTGGACTTCGCACTCCAGGAATCTCCACTGCACTCATCAGGATGCACAGTAAAACTCTTGCTGACCTTCCTTCCGTTTATGATTTTAGTAGGCCTTGTCTGCCATGCTCCGCTGGGGAGCTTCCTTGCATTTGCCATAGGATCACCTCCTTTTTGCGCCGGCGCAAATGATTTTATATAACTCTCTTTTAGGCGCATCCTCCGGAAGATT
>JAEEGL010786888.1_pt1 | contig 29013 bp, 22 predicted proteins | sample 9134231 | NCBI WGS metagenome assembly JAEEGL01 (sample SAMN16246548, study PRJNA631951) | gut metagenome | biome: gut microbiome; feature: rumen; material: fiber-attached | host: Bos | place: Iran: Karaj | collected 2018-10 | reverse complement strand
CTCAAGAGGTTGGATATGTTTTTTCGATGTACTACCAAGCTCCGCGATGGCACTTGAAAGCGCTGAGTAAACAGGGGCGAAAATACAGGGATGTATTTTCGAGTCCAAACTGAACACGGATGTGAATTTGGACGGCCCCGTAGAGGGCAGATACGTAAATGCGCTTTCTTAGTGCCATAGGAGCGCGGTAACTACGAGAAAAAATATATCCGAACTCTTGAGCAAAATTATATACAATAAAGTATAGGCAAAAAAGTATAGATTATTGATTTTCATCAGAAAATCAATAATCTATAAATTCGTTATCTTCACCATCCTGAACGACCGCGGCTCCACATAGCGGAAAAGATAGTCCACAAGCTTATCCGCCCGGCCATTGGTGGCAAGCATTGCCACCTTTGTTTCAGGCGAATACTTTTTCCTGAGCGCATCGATCAGGATTATGAGCATTGAAAGAAGCTCCACAGGATTTTCAAGTCCCGACCACAAAGCGGAAACCTCAACGAGATCTTCATCGATCTCCTCCAGTGTCACATAAGCTCCTATCTTTCCTTCCCTGACTATGCAAAAGCTAAGTTCCCGGTTTACGGATCCTGAAAGAAGTCCTCCCTCAGGCATGGGATAGCCCTGCTGCGCGCTTACATTCGATGCAAGCCTTAAAAGTTTATCTTCCGTCTGCGAAAAAGGGACGATACCGCTGACCCTTGTCAGGGATCTTGATGAAATCTTATCGCGGGACTTTATATCATCCAGAAATCCCACATAATACATAGGATGTGGGATCGGATCCTCAACGAAACCAAGCTTCAGAAAAAAGGGTCTGAGAGCTCTGTTATCCTCAGTCAGGGAAGTATATCTTACCCTGATAGGCATTCCTGCCACTGCAGTTTTGTCCTCTGTCACGCTTTCAAGAAGCTCTTCTAAAGCGTTGATCAGAACTGTGCCTGCTCCCTGCCTTCTGTATTGCGGATCAACGTAAATAGACCATATTTCAAATATATGTCCGTCAATGGCGCCTGCTACCGCGCCCATTGCTTCACTGTCCTTCACGGCAACAAATGCTGTCAAAGGAAGTCCTTTATTCAGCGCGTCAAACACCTCCTGCGAAAAAAAAGGCGAAGCCTTCAATGCCTCGTCTTCTCTAATAGGAAAAGCTTTTATCTCACTCATTATAACTGTCTCCTTTCACTGCCGATATGTTTGAAACTTTTTCATACAGCATATATTCCCCGCTATCCTGTTGTCTGGAATACAAATGAAGTTATTTACCTCAGAATTTTATAATAAATGATGATACAGCACTGTGTCAAAACAAAGATCCCGGCTGATGAAACAGTCCAAATAGGTCTTATATCAGCCGGGATCCGGTAAGTTTCGAATTGATGATCCTTTCAGATATCTGTCTCAGCCTTCAAAGGCTGCCCTCACATCATCCATTGAAGAATCCCCGTCAAGCATCCGAAGAAGCAGATCCATATACTGGTCAGCCGCTGCCACCGCATTGCCGGAGCAGATATTCATCTCATTCAAAAGATCTTCTTTGGACAGCTCTGCCGGCATCGGAACAGTAAGCTTAAATACCAGTGAGCCGCTCTCATCATCCAGCGCATAGGCGCCGCAGGGCAGACGGAAATTGATATAGGATATCGCCTCATAGAGCGCCGGATACTGATCCTCACCTATCTCGTCAGCTATAGTAAGAACCGTAGCAAAATGCTGGACAGCCATCTCGTCAGAGACTATGGGAAGGAAAAAAAGCTCTCCCACTGCACCGTCTCCGTCTATCCCCAGCTCGGGGAATATGACCGTAAGCACCTCAGTGCCGTTCCCCTCCTCCGGAGTATTGAGCTTTGCTGCAATAAGCTCCTCCTGCAGGGATCCCTCCAATGCTTCAAGCACCTCGTGTCTTTCTTTCATCATCTGTTCCTTATCCATTATGACCCTCCTCAAAGTCATCAGTTCTCGTCCGGTCTGCATTGCATATGCCGGTCTTCATTTCCATTTTATCTTCCCGTCATCTTCCTTGCCAGAAGCTTCGCGTCCGGGATCTTCTTTTTCTCGCTGTATTTCAGCCCGAAGGACTTGATAAGCTGGATGTATCCATTCTTCTCATCCTCAGGCATGACCTCATTTCCGCCGAAGAGTCTTTCGCATACCTGATCAGCATATCTCTTTGCGATCTGATTCGATGCCGATACCATATCCGAATATCCCGCTGCCGCTGCGAGTTTTCTCCTCATACGTTCTCTGAGTGTCTTCTCGTCATATATCTGCCGGCCCTTTTCGGCCATTCTGTCCTTGACCTTCTGCATGAATTCCTCGAAGTGGAAATATCTGTCAAACATTGCCTCACGGATATTTCCCAGATTCACAGCTTTAAGGATGCTCACAGTAATGCCTCCTACAAAGCCGACTGCGGTCAGTATCGTGCCCCCCAGTCCGGGTATGGTAAGTGCGAGCATTCCGGCATTTCCGGTAATGAAATCAAGACCGGCATACTTTACCTTATGTTCGGTCATCATCTCTGACAGCTTCAGCATGTCCTTCTCATACCGGACCTCCCTGAGTTTTTTGATCCTCTCCTTCTTCTGCTCCTCTGTCTCTCCCTCCGGGGCATTCCTGAGACTCCTGGAGTTCTTTATCTTGTTTTCCAGATAGTGGGAAGCCTTTTGGGAGTTCATAGAATCAAGTGCTCCGCTGGCCAGATTGTACGTATTTATCATAAGGCCCACGCCTGCGGTGATAAAGCTGGCTGTCTTAAGCGATCCCGACACGTCCACGTTTGCGGCCTTATCCGCATCAAAGTCTTTTATAAGCTTCGAATACTTTCCGACAAGCTCCACTCCGGATCTGTAGGATATATAACTGTCTGCGCCCGACTTCAGTATGTTGGTCACTTCCCTGCCTATATCGCCTGCATGCATCTTGCCTCCGTTCTGATACAGATTGTAGATGCCGTACATCATGGCCATGGCATGACCCAGGCCGGATATGGTCGATGCAGTATAGCCGTGGGCATATTTTTCAACCTTTGCAAGACTTGTCCCATTAAGTCTCCAGGAAAACCCGCCGTGGCGCTTATTCACCAAGTCCATCGTGCCCGCTCCGAGATTCACGCCCTTCGCAAGGAACTGACCTCCCTTGGACAATCCTGCCGAATAGGAGTCCATATTATCCTTAAATTCTACGGTGTTATTGTTATCGCTCTTTTCTCCATGTTCCCCGATCTCTCCGTATTTTTCGACTGCTTCACCTACGGCATTGTCAGCTGCTATAAGGGCATCAAGATCCGCTTTATAAGCTCTCTCTGCATCAGCTGCCTTTGCCTCAAGCGCTGCCTTCTTACTGCCCTTTGCGCCCTGGCATTCCTCGACTCTCTTCTTGAATACACTGCAGCTTTGATATGTCTTCTTCAGGAGCATACCGCGTTTTATAAAGGGATCCTCTATCTTATTCGGATCATTTCCTTCCTTTTCCGCCCTTGTTATCCTTGCGCAGTCCTTTATCAGCTCCTTATAGTCCCTGTTTATCTGCAGCGCCTCCGTGAGCTTGTGCATATACACATATCCGCCCATGATCCTTGACATCACCTTAAGCTTTGATGCCAGCATCTGTCCCTTGAGCTTATCGAGATCGGGCTTGTATTCAGTCTGTGATGCATAGGCATCAAAGACCTTCGGCTCCTTTCTCGCTCCGGTCTCAATGAGATAATAGATAAAAAGCCTCTCTCTCTTTGTACGGCTCATCAGCTCGGACACTATTTCACCATGATGGTTCTTTATATTGATGGGCCGTCCTACGAAACCGCCATTATTGTAATTCCTTACAAACCAGCGGTCTATCTTCTCCACGGCCTTTAGCTGCTCAGGGCTGAGATCCCTGTCGACCTCCTCCTTTGAGAGCTCCTCTTCACCGGTTTCCTTATAATCAAGCAGGTCAGTATGCTTCTTTGCCATTTCGTGAACAGCATCACCTTCGACATCACCTTTCTTTTCGAGAGTTTCCAGCACGCTGTTCTGGATCTTGTAATATCTTGCCTCCTTAATGATCTCAGCGACATCCGGATCCATGGCTTCCTTGTTCCTGCTGAAAACGGCCCTGTATATATCCATTTCATGCTCATATACTGCGAAAAGATCAGCCTTGGCCTTTACATTTGCCCTGTCATCAGCCTCGTTAAAAGCAAAATGCTTCTTCCATTTCTTATAATATTTTACAAGCTCCCGGAGTCTCTTATATGCCTTTACTCCGTCCTCTCCCGGGGGGAGATCCGGCTCCCTCCGGATCAGCATACCCTCTTTATTCAGATCCATTCCCATCTGATCAAAGAAAAGCTCCGTGAGTTTTCTTATCTTATTGCATGCTTCTTTACGGTTTTCTCCCTTCTGGAAAAACCGCATGCCTCTGTGGGTATCGTAATAAATATGCGAAGTCTCCGAAAGCCTCGTCATGGCTTCCACGAGATCAGCTGCCGGTACCTGCTCCACTATGGTCTTATCCAGGATATCCTCTTCTTCCTCCTGATCTCCGTTCAGCTCGAGTCTTTCTGCAAGCTCCTTAACCCTGGCTGCGGCATCCCTCATCTGCTTGTAATATACGGAGCCTTTTTCCGGACCATCATCCTTGACATTCAATAATCCCCAAATGTTTTCGTCAGAGATCATTTTGGCATATTTGCTGAAGGCCTTTCGCACAGCCTCTTCTCGTTCAGGACGTGTCTCTTCATTTCTTTTTGCGAGTTTTTTCTGAGCCTCTTCGCTTCCGGCCTGATTGATCTTTATCCCCTGCTTTGGAGCGTAGATCTCATTATTGAGATTTTCCTCTATGGCCTGCTTAACGACCTCGGTTTTCTTCTGTGCCACGCCGCTGTTTTCGACCTGCTTTATCTTCACTCCCTCCTGGATCACAGGGAGTTCGTTGTCCAAATTGTCGATTATAGCTTCCTTCTCTTCATTGATCACCGAGCTGTCAGCCTTCTCGATCTTTTTCTCTTCGTCAAGAGCCAGATCAATGCTGATACCAAGTCCTTCCTGCTCCTGTACTGCCTTTAATTTCGCCTCCGGTCCGAGCAGCTCCGTATCCTTTTTTATTTTCTCTATTTCACCGAAACCTTCCATACGCTTCCTCTAATCTTCCGATAAATCATTTGATCGAATAATTTACTTTTGTCTGCAGTAGCCTCTTTTGACCCTGAATTCATCCTTATGGGGGAAGATATGCTCCGCAAGCTTTCTGCTTTTTTCCTTCCAGAGCGTAAGCCTCACACGCATATCATCCGGCTTTTCCAGATAATACTTTCCCGCCGAATAATGAAGAAGTTCAAGCATTTCCCTCGGATCAGCGTTTGACAGTGCATCAAGCATGACCATGTGAAGCTCATCACCGGATGTCTTTCTGAATAAAGCAATGGATGTGACCTCATCATTCTTCATAAAGGCACTGCTTATCTCCATATCGTAAGCTTCCCTGTTATCGGTCAGATTATAATAATAAGTGAATTCCTCATCCTCAAGCATCTTTTTTATAGTCTTCCTGAACTTGACCTTGGATATCATATCCAGGGAAACAAGTCCCTCCGGTTTATCTATACCGTTTGCCAGATTCAGGGCTTTTTCCTTATCCACTTCGTGGATCTGCTTCCTGCAGTCCTCTTTTGTGATCTCCATTACGGGGATATCATTTTCATCAAATTCAAACCCGTGCGAAGTGAAAAAATCCTGCGACTGATCATAGCCAAAACCCAGAGGAATATTACATACGATCACCGAATCCGGGCTGTGCCGGACAATATCAAACATAGCCTTCAGGAGCTCCCCACCTGCGCCCTGACCTCTGTAGTCCTCCGCAGTACAGATCCAGTAAAGCATTACCATAACTTCCGGATCACCGCTGCTGTTTACTCCGTCACTCAGTGCAAACATAAGAATACCCACTGCCGTATCGTCTCTCACGCATCCAAGACAGTAGACCTCGCTCTCCTCCGTATAATCCTGTATCTCCTCCGGTATCAGCGGAAGAAAACTGTCCAGTATAGTATCATCAACCTTTATTACCATAAAATAGCCCTCCTGCCTTTTCAGTACAGCCACTGCAGACTTGACTCGCCAAGCTTCAATCCTTTATCGGATTCGATTATGGGAAAGATCCACCCCTTCCAGTATCTGGGTGCATAATAGAAATTAAGATATGCCACCCTTTTTTCCTCGGAAAATGCGAATCTCGCATATGTTTCCCTGTAAAATCCATCCGCAGGACCGTCCTTATCCGGTTCCTTTTTTATGACTGTTTCCCTGAAAACACCATCTTTATACATCCAGGCATTCTTAAATTCTCTCGAATTCTTTCCCCTCCGGATCTTATTTAGACTTCGAGTGTTCTGCTCAAACTCCGCTATTAACAATGCTTCGGGAATGCCGTCCGGCATAACCTCTCTGGTTTTCTCATCATATTTGCGGATGAGGGAAAGCTCCGATTCAAATATCTCCCTGCATTCCTGCAATATCTGTTCCCTTATATCCAAAATGTCTGCTTCCATTTTTTCGTTTATTATTGTCAGCTCATGGCTGCGTCACCACAGGCTTTTTGTACCAGGACATATCGTAGCCCTTCACCTCAGTCGCGGAGCCGTAGGCCTTGTATGGCTTTCCGCTCTCATCATATTCATTTGTATAGCGCACCATAAACGGCAGTCTGTCCTCAGTCAGCGGAAGTATTCCTTCGATATGCTCCTCGCCGTCCTCAAGCCGCTTCATCCAGTCCCTGTATTTATCCGCTATCTCCTCCGGGAAGAAGCCTGTTTCGATAAGAGGCTCCGGATAGTTTTCAATAACCTCGGGCAGTCCCAGCTCTCTCCTGCATCTCGAGCAGGGCCGCATCTTTTTGGTCGCTATATCATACTCCCAGGCAAAGGTATTTGTATGCTCACTTGCCATGCGGAATTTCTTTTCGCTTTCCATCAGGTCTTCAAATTTTATCTTTTCTGCAGTGATATTCTTGATCCTGACATAAAAAAGATACTGCTCTCCGGCGACACCTATCAGGCGCATGCTGCTCCTAAGACATACCTTGTCCATGCCGCAGCAGTCGGAATGGATCTCATGCCAGCTTTCGCACTCTTCCTCGTCCCTGCTCTCTATGGCCCTCTTTATTGCAGCGTCATATTTCTGCCGGTCCTCATCCTCCGATCCTTCAAAAAGATTTCCTTCAAGGACAGACTGCTCGCTGGTATTCATCCCGAGCTCCCCCGCAAACTTGGAATTAACGCGTAAAAGCTCTACCCTTCCGTCCTCATAACTGAAGATCGCGGCAGGCCCCACAAAATTATTGAATAAAAGCGTCTCCATGGAATCCGGATCCCAGAATTTTCCGTTGTCTATATCGTTCAAAAGTCCGGTCTTGTCATACTCCGGTTCACAACCGAATTTTTCAGTTATCCTGAAAAATTCATCCGCGGCTACAGGCTTGGAATACAGATATCCCTGCACATTAAAGCATCCAAGGCTCTTCATATAATCCGCCTGCTCCAAAGTCTCCACACCCTCAGCAATGACAGGAGTCTTAAGCCATTTGCTCATCTGCACCATCGAGCTCACTATGGTCCCGCCCCTGCCTCCGATCTTTCCGTCAAGAAAGCTCATATCCAGCTTTATGACATCCACATCGATATCCTTTAAGACATTCAGGGTGGAGTAACCACTGCCGAAATCATCCATCTCCACTATATATCCTATCTCATGGAGCTGAGCCAGCACTGATGACAAAACCTCCACTCCGCCTGCAGCCGAGCTTTCGGTTATCTCTATGCGCAGAAGATTTACGGGGACATCATTTTCTTTTCTTATCTTCTCGATCTCTGACACATATCCGTGACCGTTGATTATGTCATAGCGCGACATATTAACAGATACCGGCACTATTGCCCGGCCGTCTCTCCTGCACATCCGGATAAGGTCACATACCTCCCTGAATACGAAAAGATCCGCAGGAAAGATAAGATCCACTTCTTCAAGTATCGGGATGAAATCAGAAGGAAGCTGCGGACCGTGCTCCGGGTCATCCCATCGCATCAGAGCTTCCGCGCCCATCATCCGTCCCGTCATATGATTTATCTGGGGCTGGAAACAGACGTAGATCGAACCGTCCTTCAGGGCCTGATCAAATCTTTCGGTTATTTCTTCTTTTGTCATTGGTCGAAGATCTTTCATATTTTCCTTTCCACCTCCACATAAATAGCATTTTAACAAAATAAACACGCCAACTCAACAAATTGCTTATGAGAGATTATTGCAACTGATGAAAATCAATGATCTGTGATATAATATTTTGCATGAATCTCCTTGATGCTTTGACAGTCACAATTGTACTGGATGCTTCAGCCGTGTTTATCCTGTCGATAACACTGTTCCATTTCGTGCTGAGCAAAAAATCAAACGAATTCAGCATCAGAATCCTCAGCGCCGCAATGGGCGCAACTGTCATCTCATCCATATCTGACATAATACACGATATGCTTGAACAAACGCCGAATCTGCTCTGGATCAGAGATTATCCGGTCTCATTCCTCGTTATAACCGGTCTGCATGCCGGCCGTTTCTTCCTTGTGGAATATCTTGCCTGCCAGATAGGCTATGAAGAAAATATCCGCAGGCACTTCCGTGTCCTTCTGATCCCGCTCCTCCTTGATATTATCTCCGTTTTTGCCTTTCAGGCCCTGGGATACACCATTGTAGATATATTACCCCGCATCTTCTTTATCATAATGAATATCTTCTTCCTTATATTCACAATTACAGCCTGCATTTGTATCTGGAAGATTGACAGGCTGCTTCTCATTCTGCCTGTTATGCTTTTCGCGATCGAAATATATTTAGGCTATGCTCTGTCAAAGGTCTCCATTTCCACCTTCATATTGGCGATCACTATTTTATATCTGTATCTATCCCTGACAAAAAAGATGATACTCATCCATTTAGGAGGGATAATACTGACACTCTGCATAATGACAACCCTTGTCGTCGGAAATATGATCACTTCCTCGGCCTTTGTCTCTTACCTCAAGACGATACATGACAGAAATGACTCGCATCTTTCCGATGTCATTGCCTACATGGAGCAGTTTGAATCCCTGCCCTGGCTTATGAATTACTGGATAAATAACGCCGATGTGATCACTTTCGATCTTGTGACCACCGCAGATGACCAGGAAGAAAGCCTTCGCCATCTGGCAAAGATCACTTCTGATCAGGCCAAACAGTTAACCCCGGAGCGGCAGGAAATATTTGCAGAGCACTGCTATAACAGGATAGCCGAATACTTCGAAAAAGAATTTCTCATACATGATCTTGACGATCTGTTTCTCATCATTCCCGACGATACCGATAAAGCGCTCATCATTTTTGATGCCGAGAAGAATCCTGACGGAACATACCGTCTGGGACAGTTCCGCGATATCGAAGAGGAGAAGCTTGAGTGGGTCAATTACAATACTGTGATAAACGACAATACAACCTGGACCTGGGGACAGTATACCAACAATGAGGACTTTGGCTTCTATCGCGAGCTTACCTTTAACGGAGAGGCACCGACGGCATTTCTCTGCAACTCCTTCGACCGTAAAGAGGTATATGCTCATCTGGAGTTTATTTCCTCTTCCAGAGAGCGCGCCCTGAGAGAGCTGACCCTCTCTACTCTGCTCATTCTTCTCTCGCTGTACCTCATGCTGTTGAAGCCGCTGGGCAGGATAAGCAATGTAGCAAAGCGGTACGAGATCAATAAAAACTCTGAGGAAGTGGAATCCGAATTGTCCAAGATCCATATCCAGAATGAGATCGGAACCTTTGCGGAAGAATTCACGTCTCTTGCAAAGGAAATGGACCGCTATACCACCCAGGTCGCGCTTCTTGCCGGAGAAAAAGAGAGGGTCAGCACAGAGCTCAGGATGGCCTATGACATTCAGGCTTCAGCGCTGCCCAGCTTTTTCCCTGCCTTTCCGGACCGGAATGATTTTGACATTTATGCCGGCATGAAACCGGCAAAGATGGTAGGCGGCGATTTTTATGATTTCTTCCTTGTGGACGAAACGCATTTGGCTTTTCTCATAGCAGATGTATCCGAAAAAGGAGTACCGGCCGCGCTCTTTATGATGTCAGCAAAAAATCTCATAAGCTACAGGGCTCATGAAGGAGGTACCCCCGGAGAGATACTGACTTCGATATGTCCGCATATATGCCAGAACAATTCATCAATGATGTTTGTCACAGTCTGGCTCGGGATCCTGGACCTTGCCTCCGGCCTCCTTAAGTACAGCTGCGCAGGACACGAACCTCCCGCAGTCAAAAACGGCAATGCACCGTATATACTGATGAATGACGAAGAACATGGAATGATAATGGGATTAAAGGAAGACGAGAAATATAAAGACTCTGAAATACAGCTTGCTCCCGGCTCTGTGGTTTTCATATACACTGACGGGGTTACTGACGCGCAGAATCCTTCAGAAGAGATGTACGGCATCGACCGCATGCTCTCCTGCCTCAATCAGTCAGCAGGCGACATCCCGCAGGATATCATCAAAAAAATGTACAGTGATATTGAAGATTATGTAGGAAGTTCCGAGCAGTCTGATGACATCGCGATGCTCGCCGTAAAATACGATCCGTAAACTCTACAGTCCCACCTCTGCTGCATAGGGCTCGAAGTCCGACTTGGTAAATACCTTTCCGACCTTAACGAATTCATACTTAACAGCAAGAAGGTAATGCTTCATATGTACCTGTCCTCCGGCCTCGGGATCGGCTGCAGCAAGGAAAGCCGCATTCAGGATGCAGTTTTTGATATTACCTCCGACGAACTCAAACTTCTCAGCAAGAAATCTGATATCCACATCCTCGGCAAGGGGAGTATCCTTCGGGATAGTAGTAGTCCAGAGCATCTCTCTGGTATCCACATCCGGGAACTGGAATTCCACGATATATTTCATACGTCTGAAGAAAGCCGGATCGATATTGTGTTTATAGTTGGTTGCAAGCACGGACACTCCGTCATAAGCCTCGACCTCCTGCAGAAGGAGGGCTGTCTTATTGTTGTTGGAGGCCTGATTGCTTCCACCGTCATCGGATCTCTTTGCAAAGAGGGTATCGCACTCATCAAAGAATAAGACCACGTTACATTTCTTTGCTTCCCTGAAGATCATTGAGATCGACTTCTCGGTCTCACCGACGTATTTGTCTATGACCTTTGAAAGATCCACACGATAGAGCTCAAGATTCAGCTCGTGCGCAATGACCTGCGCGCACATGGACTTTCCTGTACCGGGAGCTCCGAAAAGAAGGATCGAAAGTCAGCGGCCATAGGGATACTTCTTTGTATAATGCCAGCTCTCATAGACCTGCTTTCTGAAATTCATCTGATCTATGGCATGCTCTAAGGTCTCACGCTGGCTCGGATTCATGACTATATCCTCGAAGCCGAAATTTGCCTTTATCTTCGTCGCCTTCTGAGTAAGCTCCGAGCTCATCTGATTGTAGCAGCCCTTAAAGAGCTTGTCTCTCGATATCTCCGTCTCCTGCGCCATAGTCGACAGCGCCCTCGCGTGCTTTAATGCATCATGTATCTTGCCGGGGGTAAACAGAAATTTGGTCGACATCTCAAGCATATCGATATCCGGTTCAAGCTTATAGCCCTTGCCGAAATATTCCCAGCAGGCCTGTCTCTCACCGGTGTCAGGCGTGGGAAGCTCCAGCTCGGTATACTCGCTCCTGGTGACCTCCCTGAAATCAATATGCTCCTTACTCATGGCAAAGACCAGGATGTTCTGCTCATTAAGCTTTGAAAAAGCCAGATCCATATATCCGAAGAACTTTTCCTTCTCTTCTTCCCTGAAGGAAAGCTCGGTAAGACAGCAGCAGGAATTGGTAAGAATACATTCACGGGTCACTGCCCAGAGCGCCTTATCCACGAACTGATAATCGTAATTAAACAGCTTTTTGCAGTTTATCTGGACTGCCTGAAGATGCTGTCCTGCGCAGAAATGCTTCACGAAGAATTTACGGCCGCTGCCCTCGTCTCCGTAATAATAAAAGATCCTGACACCCTCATCATAAGAGATCTTCATCTCATCCAGGACTCCCTGATTTGCCATGATGGGATTTAATTCCTTATCATCCGTCAGCATGGATATAAAGCGGGTATAGTTCTCATCCAGCTTGTCGGGATTGCGTCCGAAAAGGCAGTCAATGACACGCTTGTCAGGAGATACCACTGTGGAGAAAGGCATACTGTCGGTGACTCGCAGAGCCAAAAGCGGCAGAAGCTGCTCAAGGCAGGTGGACATATCGCCGTAGGCTCCGGTAATGGAATATTCGCCGCCGTAAAAAACCTTGGCGGCAGACTCTATGGTGGGAGCCGAAAGATTTCCGTTCTCGTTTATTATCTGAAAGACACCCGCATAATCGGTCTGGGTGGATGAAAGGATGCCGCAGGCAAAGCAAAACAGCGTGAAGGGCTCAAACTTAAGCTTATGACAGAGCTCATGGAAAGGAAGCGGGGTTCCTCCGGATACTGTTATCTCCGCCCTGTCATTTATAAAAGCAAGCCTCTCCCTTATGGTGACTGAAGCATCATCACTGATACCGGAAAGGGCATCGGAGGAAGCACTGTCCGCGCTCTCTTCCGATGTATCAGAATCATCGCTGATAAATGATCCCAAAAGAGCCAGGAGCTCATCATCGTCCCTGTCATCTTCTTCCTCATCTTCAGACGCATCAGCAGCTTCCTGCGCTTCTGATGCATCCTCTTCCGTGGTATGATCCTCAAGATAAAATCTCTCGACCTGACTCCGGCTCATCTCTGCAGCAAGCTCCAGATCAGGATAAAGAACATTCTTGTATCCGCCCTCGCCGTTGGCAAATACTTCCTTCATCCTGTCAAGGTAACGGTCTATGCTGGTATTCACGCAGTCAAAGATATACTGCATATATTCGTTATAATTTTTGAAGGGAGTTTCTTTTAGATTTTCATTGTATTTTACGGCCATTTATGATTCTCCTGCCCTGCCTGTCACGTTTCTCCACCGGATCCGTTACTTTCCTCTTTCCTGTCTGTGTGAAAAACAGTCGAAGCTTCAAAGACCGACGGTGCCTTATTCAGCGATGTTTTCGCAGTCTCCGTAAATACACCCTTGTCTTTATTCAGCCACGGCTGTCTGTCTCTTTCCTTATAGATCTGCCAGTCCGGCTCCTCCGCATAATACGGCTCCCGCGAAGCTTCTATAGCCGCCTTTCTCTGATCCTTTGTCAGTCTGTCATCAAGCTGCATAAGGATACACCGGGATCGATCAAGGATCCTCGGACGGCGTTGCTCCGGCCGTACCCATAGTGACAACCCCGGCCTGTCCGGCAGCTGCTGTCTGATCTGCTGCGCCTGTCTGGGCCGGCGCCGTCTGATCCGCTGTGCCTGTCTGGGCTGGTGCCGCCTGATCAGCTGTGCCTGTCCCGACTGCTGCAGACTGGTCTGCTGTGCCTGCCTGGACTGCTGTCTGATCCGCTGCAGTCTGTCCCGCTGTGCCTGTCTGATCAGCTGTGCCTGTCCCGGCTGCTGCATCAGTCTTGTTTCCGGCAGAAGCAGCATTATCCGACTGCTCCTTCAGCTCATCATACTCGCTCTCCGAGATCTCAGTCATAGTAAGGAATTCATTGGCGCAATAACCTTCATGTCCGTATGCCGAAACCTTGGACCACTCATCCCCAAGCTCCGTCACATATCCCGAAGAACCGGGCTTAAGCTCATATACAACCTTGGCGTCCTCTCCGGGCGCCTCACGCATCCTAAGGATGGTATCCGTATTATTGGTCTTAAAAGAATAATAATGCACTTCCTCCACAGGCGGCTCCTCAGGAACAGTTTCCTCTGCCGCAGGAGTGGGCTCTTCATAAGATTCGATCGACGGCTCCTCAGATACTTCTGTGGGCGGCTCGGTAGCCTCCTCCTTCCCCTGAGCGTCATCTGCTCCGTCAAGAGCTTCCAGGCCCTGAAGCTTGCTTTCCGGATCCACTTCCTCTATGGACTCCTCCATCAGCTTTTCTTCATTGCCTCCCAATCTCGAAAAATAATCCATGAGATTGACCTCCCCCCTCTTAGCGAAGATGGAGCCCGACAGATTTAAGATCGCCACTGCCAGCACGGAAACAGCCACATAGAAACCTATAACAAAAACCAGGAGTTTTTTTGCCGCGCGATTTTCACTCATAACATCCTCATGCAGGAAGCTGGATATATATACCCATACCCTTGCCTTCCGTGCTCTTTGCGTAGATAGTACCGCCATAGCTTTCCACTATGGCCTTTGCCTGGGCAAGCCCCAGACCGTTACCGCTGATACGGTTGGAGCCCTGATAATTAAGCTCGAATATATGTCTGGTCTCGTCCTCGTTAAGACCCTCACCGGTATCCTTGAGCACGATAAATATATCATCTCCTATCGTGGAGATGGTGATGACAAGCGATCCCTGACGCTTCATATACTTGATGGAATTATCGATTATATTCCTGAAAAGAGTGATGATCCTGTTGGGATCGGCTCTGACGAGCAGTGTATCACCCTGGCTTGAAACCGAGATATGAAGACCAGCCGCCTTGGCGCTCTCCATCAGCTCTTCGCTGGCTTTGTGCGCTATTGCTATGATATTGACAGTCTCCCTGCCGTCCGAATTCTCTGAAAGAGGAGGCAACAGCCCCTTCACTGCGCTCTCCTGAGATTCCGTTTCCGTCCTTATCACTTCCTCCAGAGCCTTCTTTTCATTCTCCAGATCGAATATGCTCTTTTTCAGAGCATCATTCTGTTTCTTAAGTCCTATATTTTCCTCATCGAGCTCCTTGATCTTTATATCCCTTTCGGCGACACCATTCGTGAGCTCATTTATCTGATTGTCCTTTCCGGCCATCTCCATGCCGACATCCTGATGATAGGTCTCCATAAACCTTTCATCACGGGTCGCATCGGATAAAGTCCGGTAAGCAAAAAATATGAGACAAAGGCTGTGCAAAAGAAAAAACAGAATTATCAGATAGATCTCAAAATAAAACAGACTGTATATAGTGGCCGCAAAAAAGATGCAGGAAAGCGCAAGCAGCACCTTTTGTAATTTGGACATTAGAATAACCCTCCTGTAAAAAACAAAGCTCTAAATCCCATACGCATGTCCTTAATCACTATTCGATGGTCAGCAGCTTATCAAACCCGGTCGTGCGGAACACATCCATTACAGAAGGCTGCACATTTATCACTGTCATCCTCCCCCCCTTGGACTCCGCGGTCTTCTGTCCCAGAGTCAAAGCCCTGAGAGCCGCGCTGGAAATATAACTGACCTTATCCATATTTATTATGATTTTGTTGCTCCTCTGGAAAGCCTTTAGCACCGAGTCCTGAAACTCCTTGCTTGTGATGCTGTCTATCTTACCTTCCACATTGAGCTGGAGGCTGCCCTCCGACATTATTTCTTCTATAAACATCCCTGCTCCCTGCCTTCTATGAAGCCACGAATAAATAAATCAAACGGAAAAATTATACCCTAAATAAACGATAGGGTGCAAATCCATACGGTTTATTTTTCTGCCTTGAGCATCTCCACCATCTCGTCCACTGTCATCTCGTTTCTGATGACCAGCAGCAGATTTCCCATAAACTTCTCAGCCACGAAGATGGAAGCCAGCGCGGCAGTGGATACAGCGGCCTTCTGCTTCTCCCTGTCATCACTGCTGTCTATGAGCGCTGTATAGCGGTAGATCAGATTTTTGTCATTATCACCCAGGGCATAGCATCCGCATGGAAGATAATAATTGAGCCTCGCCACTGCCGCAGCTACCTCAGGAACTGCCGCCTCAGGAACAGTGCTGCTGATGGTGATCACCGAGGAAAAATATAAAAGCTCATCATCCTCGAACGGAATAAAGAAAAATTCACCGAGCACGCTGACCAGATCCGGACCGAACTCAGGCAGCTCTGCCCTGAGAATATCTGCGGGAGCGCCCAGCTCATCAGATGAAAAAACGGACACCTCACCTGTATCCTCATCTGTTTCAAGGAGTTTCTTAAGCGCATCAAGAAGTTCTTTTTTTATTTTATCCATTCCGGTTTCTCCTCTTATATTGACTCATTTTTATTATACTATTTTACTTTCCGTTAAGTATGTTTGCAATTCTTTTATTCCAGAACTATCGTCCCGTCTATGGTGTAATCATCATCCAGCCTTGCGCCCTTCTCCTCAGGCAGGGTGAAATTCACATCAAGATAGGTGTTGGAGTCTGCAGTAGGCGCCTCGTCAAGCTGTGTAATGTTGATCCTTGTCCTGACAGGCTTAAACTGATCCAGAATAAATAATATCTGATGCCGTAATTCCTCTGTCAGATGGCGCTTTACAAGTACAGTCACATCATAGATCCCCTTCTTTCTGAAATTATCAGGGATCTCCATCTCCTCTTCTTCAAGGCGGCTCTTTACCTGATTGTGCTCTATGACTATGGCCTTCTCTCTCAGAATGATCTCCAGGATCCTTTCTATGGCACGCTTGGTGCCCTTCATACGATTAAGCGAATATGCCTCCCGCACCAGATCCCTGAGCACTCCTGCATCCAGAAATCCGCCTTTAAGGTCTATCCCCATCCAGCCGCCATAGATTATCAAAAGCTCCTCCGGACAGGTGTCCAGATCCAGAAGTTTGGAAAGATTTTCGATATCCTCTCCGTAATCATTATATATGCTGGAAAAGATGGAGATATATCTATGGAAGAAGCTTCCCCTGTCCTTATATATTTCCGGATAGGTATCCATGAAATTGTCTCCGTTGCTGTCTATCACGAAGGAGGACAGCGCCAGCTGCCCATCCCCCCTGGCCTCCACAGCCACATAGAGGTAACGTCCTTTAAGATCATAGAGCAGACAGTCAGAGGCTCCCGAGAACTGTCTGGCTCCAAGCCTTTTGAGCAGGGAAACCTTATCCGGGACCTCTATGGATCCATCCGAAATATACTTATCAAGATCCAGCTCCTCCCGGTCGCTCCCGTATTTTACCCTGCTGTCGGTCGCATATACGTAGACATAGTACATAACATTCTCGGAGCACTCGGCCTTAAATGAAAGCCTTCCCCAGCTCATCCCGGCAGACCCTCCGTCAAGCCCCCGAAGGAAGAATCCATGATACATAGAGTCTTTGTCAGTGATCATCCTTAAATCGTCATCCACATTAAACCCTGTGACGCATCCGCTTTTTATCCTGTTTTGCCTGATCGTATACTTCGGCATTTCTTATTTCACCTCATTTTGCGCCTGAAATTTCTGTTATTACTTTGAAAACGTGATCACTTCCACGTCCACCTGTCCCGGATAGAGCAGGCAGTTCTCTCCCGGGAAAATATTAGATTCCTTCAGCGCGGCATGCTTCAGACTTTCCGGTCTCATGAAAAGCTCATACACATACTCCACGCATGGCAGATCCTCGATCCCCGAAAAGACTTCCTCGAAAGTCAGGACCTCCCCGAAATTCTTCTCGCTCTCCATATAATTAACGATCTGCTTTATCTTTTTTTCTATCTGTTCCCTGCTGTCCGTAAAGTGCCTCTTTACATATACAGTGGTCCTGACCGATACTCCCACATAGATCGGCGGAAGGATCATAAACCTTGTGGTAATGAGTCGTCTTTCGGAAAGCGTCCTTGAAATGGCATTCCTGTATTCTTTGGTAAGTCTCGGGAATTTCTCATCTGTCCCGGGCATGACCGAGATATGAACCACATTCTGAAGCTCGTCCATTACGGCATGCACCTTCCTGAGGCAAAGCCCCGGAGTCTTTGATACAACCTCTTCATAATCCCCTGCCGTCACACAGGTATATGGTGTATATACATCTTCCCTGAAACGGTTTCTCACATCCTCGATCTTTTCCCTGAATGCGCCGCCCGTGCCGGGTCCGGGATTGAAGAAGGTCCTGCTGATCCCGGGAGCCTCGAATTTATTTCCTGCCCTGATATTTCCCCTCGGTCCTTCATACACAGCTAAGGATCCGATATATAGCTCGGCTCCTATGAAGTCTCCGGCATCCTCTATCAATATGCTGCCGGACCCCTCTCTCAGATGGAATATGAGCGCGCCATCGTCACCCTTGCCGGGACGCACGAAGTCATAGATCTCCTCCCCCTCATCCGTGACCCTCTTTGCGATCAGAGTGAAGCTCTCGGGAACTATATTACTGAAGGGTATATCTATCTCCTGTCCGTCATAGCCCATTACAGTCCCGACATGATACTGTCTCATGACTTCCTCGGTATAGAGGATTATCCTCACCGCATCCTTTACCTTGGAGGGTTCGAAACCGAAGATACGCTTGTCAAAGGTCAGCGTAAAGCTGCCTTTTGAGCCTCTCTCATAAAGGCAGTATCTCCCGTTCATATTCTTTGTGGTCACAAGCTCATATCTTCTGTAGGAATCGCCCTTCTTCTCTCTGGCAAAGCAGAGCACATAGCCCTCGTCCGAAAGCGGACTTTTGACCTGGATCCTGTCAGGATGCTGCGAGGTGACTGAAAGCGCCATTGTATTCTTCTGCCAGACCTCAAATAAAAAAGCATCCACGGTGAGCAGCCTCGGCTTTACATCATATTCTGCCTTGGTAAGCACTGCTCTTATGCAATAGCCTTCAGTGGGAAGTCCCCTGTAGACCGCATAATCCGCGTCGGGAAATTTAAGCTTGATCTCGCCTGAGGCAAGCAAAGCCCCGGTAAAGTCCTTTGCCTTTATTTCCCTGAAGCCATCTGCTGTATAGCATTCCCACTTAAACTCCGCAAATATATTATCGGATCTGTCCTTTATCTCATTCCTCTCGGCTCTCTTGTCTATCTCGACATAGAAGGAAGTCTCCTCTCCGGCGTCAGGAAGATTGTCACATATGAAATACACTCCGTCCCCGGTCTTAGGTGAGGCCCCGAAGACACTGACCGGCACACCGTATGTGCGGTCCATCAATATGCCGCAGTCATGATATTCACCGTCATGGAAAGAATAAATGCTTTTAAGGTGACAGCCGCCCACGTCCATGGCCTTCCTGGTCTCAAAGACCATTTCACCGAGAGTAAAGCGCTGGTTCGCATTCAGATGGAGCCTGCCGCCTTCTCCGGCTGAGAGCAGCATTCTTGCGCATTTGCCCTTGCTGGGCGTGAATCCTGCCATTTTAAGCAGCGCCCTTTTGGTCTCATCGGTGATAGCTGTTATCTGCGTTCCCTGCAGTGCCTCGAAAAGCACAAGGTTTTCGAGGATCGTGATGCCCGGATCCGAGGGATTATGGTTCGTCCATTCGGAGGACATCATCGGGATCGCTGATACCGCATCCACCATTCTTTCTTCATAGGTTCTGCTTTGAGTCTCTTCTATCCTGAGCACTTATAACTCCTTTTCTATGCTTACATATTCCCGAAATCTCATAGAGCAATTATTATCTGCTGAGTGCTCCGAAAACATATATCACCGGCAAGTATTCTCAAACTATAGACGTTTGAATATGTACTTTATGTTCTCCGGAGCATACCACCATGAATGAACTCACCTTAAGGTCGCTGATATCCGTTTCATGTTCTCCATCCTTATCCACGTAATGCGCGATAACGGAAATATTCCTTATCACTGCATGACTTCGCAGAGTTCCGAGCCTCATCTGTATCTGGGATCTCTTTGGTATCACGCCAATATCCCATCCTTCGTCTCCGTCCGAAGACACGGGATTCAGGTAATCACAAAGCGTCTTGCTTATAAGGCTCTGGGTCTCAAAGGCAGCGTCCATATCATCCACCTCAGCCCATACATCCACGGAGATCGTCACAAAGATAGGCTCCACTATATACATATGATCCGGCGATACCGTCATAGCCGAGTTCTCTATCAGATGCTTCTTCAATGGCGGCGCTATGCGATGGAATGAAAACGATCCTTCATGAAAGTCATGCATCAGCAGCACAAAGGAAATATCCGCGGGACTTCCCTCGCAGTCAACCCTCTCTCCGGGAATGCAGGCCGCTTTGTCTATGCTCTTTGAGTAAGCCAGTATGGTAAAAATATAATCCCCTGTGGAAACGAGACGGCTTCTTCCGTAGAGGAGATTGGCGCCTCTGAGGAGCGCTTCCTGGGTGGTTTCCATATTGCTTCCGCCATATGCCCTTACCGGATTGTAGACATCATTGATATAAAGCCTGGTTCCCGCAGTCTGGTTTATCGCATAGGCATCCACATTACCGGCTTCTCCGTCAGAGGATCTCACGGTCACCTTAAGTGATATGTCATCCGTAACCCTCGGAATATCTGCCTTTATCCCGTCAGAGAATACGAGCTCGCTTGAGAAACGGTCTATCATATAGCTTCTCCGGTCCCTGACGTTTAAGAAGCTGTCTGTTTCATGCCATTTCACATATACAGCGGAGATAGTTCCGATCGAGTCACGTTCCACCCTGATATTATCCGGATCCTCCTCCAGATATCTGTCTATCTCCTCACGGCTTATGACATCTCTTTCATTTACCCATACATCCGCATCTATTATGCTGTTGCCGGGCAGGACAATGCGCTGTCTCGGCAGGGCCTCGCTTATGTAATAATTCTCCTCACGTCCTGTGACGATATTGGATACGTTCACCACGTTCAGAAGTATCTTTCTGATATGAGGCAGGAAGAGCACTGCTTCATTCTCCCTGCTCGCATGCTCTCTGCGCACTCTTATCCAGAAGCGCTTCCTCCCCTCCAAAGTGCTCTCCTGCATGTCCGAAGGCGGCATAAAGGTCACCGTGCCGGATCTTGAAAAATCCCTGGTACTGTCTACGACCTTCATATGCCTGAAGCCGTTTGCCGAGCTGTACTCATAGCTGCATTTCAGAGTCGTCATATTCTGCACATCATCCAGCTCGAAATACAGGCTGATGGGACCGCTCTCCATCCTCTCGCTGAAGCCGAGATACAGCGCATCCTCCGCATAGGATCCGCCTGACATCGCCACAAATTTCTTACCGTTCCTCAGTCTTTCCGTGATCTCTTTTTTTCTGGTCCCCGCCACCCTGAAAAGCTTTGAAGGATTTACAAAATGACCCTCATAGGTAAAAGTGATCTTGAGATCCTTTATTACAGGATAGTGGTGCAGTCCCGGTCTTAAGAAACAGTTGTCCGAGCGCATAAGGCGCATCCTTATGGCTCTTCCCGTATATGCCCCTGCCTGTGTCGCCTCCCAGTCAGAAGGACAGGTAAAGGTTATGACCGAATCACCGGCCTGAGCATTGGCAAATATCTGTCTGTTGTCGCCATCACATTTTAAGGTCTTCCAGCCCTGTCCGTTAAAATATTCCAGGATTATCTCATCCACAAAAGCATCGGCCGGAATATTCGCAGGCTCTATCTTTGGTTTCCTCTTTACTATCTTAAGCTCTGCCTCTTCCTCCTGCTTGGTAAGGTAGAGTCCTCTTTCTTTATACTCTGTGTGGAAACTGACTGTGATCTTGGCGCCGGCCTCACCGAAGTAAAGATCATGTCCTATATAGCACTCGTTGTATACCGAAAGAGTGTCCGAAAACGGCGCGAATTTCGAAACGTCCAGATCAGATGCCCCGTCACTTACAAATTCAGCATCCCTTTCCCTGCCCGAAGAGGAAAGTCCAATGCCCGTAAGCTCTTTTTCTTCTTTTACAGTATCCCTTGATTCAAGCACGATGATCGAATAGCTTCTTCCGCCGAAGATCAGATGACGGTTCTTTTCATGCTTTATCAGCTCTATGGTCTCTCTGTCCTCAAGGACCTTCACACTGTCAAAAGGCAGATAGCCTTCCTTTGTGAAATAGCTGAATACGTAATCCCCGTTTTCTATGGCTTTCGTTATCTCCTTGTTTCCGGAAAGCCTGACATATATGGGCTCGTCTTCTATGTCAAATAAGGACTCATGGTACATGACCAGAGCGGATCTTGCTATATTTCCGTTCTCGGAAAACAGCACGAAGGGTCTGATGGAACGGTATAGTCCGCCGGGAGTGCTGAAAGCAGTCTCTTCGCCCTCCTCTGTCTCCTCTTCTTCGCCCTCATCCTCTATGGGCTCCGCTACGCCGTCTATCAGAAGCACAGGAGGGAATTCGCCGAGAAGCGGTACAAAGGTTGCATCCTCCCTGTCCGTCATAAATGCATCGGTTAATTTTGAATTGGTGACATATATCTCTCTGTCGGTCTCAAATATGACCTGCTCGCCTTCTTCACCGGAGTCGCCTGTTACAAGTCTGGTGCCTTTGCGCATATGGGTGCCGGCCACAGCGTCATCCACAAGGTCAAATTTCACCATGCTCCCGGCAGGCTTCGCTGGTTTCAGTGAAAGATCCAGCATGTTGATGAATTCAGCATGATATCGCTCCAGCATGCGGTTTTCCAGATCGATGTTCTCCTTCATCTGCAACGCAAAAAGACGCGCGATGGTGGAGCCTATGTCGGGATCCTTCCTGTCAAAATGCCACTCGGGAGTATAGCTTTTTGCCAGCCCTTCTATCTTTTCCTCTATGTCGGAAACAGTGTGGTTGTTTATCTTCAAACTTCTTCCTCCATCATGGGCTCATCGGTTTCATCATCATAATAAGGTTCGAGCTCTTCGTTTTCACCTTCATCCAGATTCTGTCCTCTGTCGAGATAGAAAGGGAACACGAGGTTGTCTCTCGAATTGGTAGCAGCCACCAGATAATTAATGCTTATTATTATCGCGCCCTGATTTTCCCTGTACTCCATACTGACATCCACATCTGATATACGGGGTTCCTGCGCAAGTATTGTCTCTGTTATATTCCTCCTGAATATGGACATCATAGTCGTGCCGGTATCCATGAAGGTGTAGCTCATTATCTCGCTGCCGAAGCTCGGACGCACGAGACGCTCCGTGGTCTGGGTCATCAGTATCAGATAGAGGGATTCTTTTACCGCTTTGTTGCCTGATACTGTTATGAAACGGCCCGTTGCGGGATCGATCTGCGGGGGAAATTTCATTCCCGTTCCTAAAAATCTGTTATCAGCCATATCTTATCCTTTATTAATCATCCGAGCTTCACGGGTGTGCCCGACAGCTCTGCCGGTCCACCGCTGGAAAGCTTTAACGCTCCGCTGGCATCCACCTTTAAGTTTGCGCCCTTGATCTCGGTCCTGTTCTGGCTCTCGATCGTGGCAGCATCATCTGCCTGCACGGTAAACTTCTTTGCCTTGACTGTAACTGCGCCTGAGTCACCGTTCATGATCAGAGAGATCGAGTCTCCCACCTTGATCGTGATCTTCTTCGCGGCAGTGATCTCTATATGTCCTTTTTCCTCATCAGTCGAAAATCTAAGAAAGTTCTTCTTTTCCTTGTCGGCTATCTCCATCATCTTCTTCTCATTATTGAGAGCCACATGATGCATATCGAGCGCCGTGGATATGGTTATCTTATCCTTGTCTCCGGGAGTGCCTCCGCCTCCTCCGCCGGCACCGCCTCCGGTTCCTCCGGCGCCTCCGCCTTCGCCCTGATCCTCGGTCACATCTTCAAAGATGATGGAATTTCCGTTTTTAGTGACTATTTTTTTATAAAGATTCTTTTCATTTTTTGATTTAGTCAGGATCTTGTCATTGGTCTTGGGTATGCATCCTATGACGTAGGCACGTTCTATATTTCCCTGCTCAAAGGCAACCAGTACCAGATCTCCTACTTCCGGTATGAAATAATGCCCCCAGGATCCTCCGGATGACGGCATCACGACCCTGGCCCAGAGTCTTCTTGTGTTATCGGCTTCGTCGCCCTCACCCTCGCCCTCTTCTCTGGACAGCAGGATCACGGCTACTCTGCCGGGCAGGTTTTCGTCATAATTCTTCACGACCTGGCCGAGCATGATCCCCATGATGCGGCTGTCGCCCGTATCGGTCTTTTCTACCTGTTTCTTTGATACATCTTCTAAAATGTCAAATATCGCCATCGTGACTCCTAAATATTATCAAATACGATCATTGCTTTCCGATCTCATTTGCCACCCCCTCGAATCTCGTGGTGAATTCCCGCGGTGTCATGCTGTGTCTGACCGAGGTAATGTAGAAGTTATTATTCAAAGGCTGTCCGAAATCCGTCAATGTGATGAACCTTCCCGGAATGATCTCGGGCATTCCCACAAATACCCCGGTAACGCTACCCAGACGGTAGTCCACATTGTTCATCAGGTAAGCCGCCCTGTAACCGGCCTCCTCTTTGCTGTCCGTAGTAGGATCGATATAAACAAGTGACTGATTCTCGATCAGGGGCTTTGCTTTGTTTCCCATGGATATCTTGGACTTGCTCTTCATTTTATTGCCGATGTATTTGCCCTGCTCCATGTCTATATTCCTTACCACCACAGACTTAACGAGTCCGGTGATGTCATATCCCACATCAAGGTCTATCATACCCATAAGGGGATTGAGCTCTATGAGCGGGTCGGTATTCTTTTTGGCTTCGATAAAATAAAGGTTCCCGCCTACCACAAAGAATTCAAAATTATATCTCTTGGCAGCCTTGACTATGAAATCATAATCGCTCTCCTCCACCATTTCCACTCTCCTGTCAGTGGTCTGCTGAGTACCGCCGCCTCCGGTGCCTCCTCCGGATGCGCCCTGTGGCTTGTCGGGAGTATTGTTAATATTAAGCTCCGTGAAGTTACTGCCGCTTGAATCCTTTTGCATGATAAAGGAATTTGCTTCCAGCACTTCCCGGACAGCGTCACTGTAATACTGTGATTTCAGCCTTTTGGAGTGCCTGTTTGCCATAAGGAGTCCCTTCACATCAAGGCAGGTAAGCTCGATCTTGGGTATCTCATCCTCTATGAACTGAGGGATCAGGAAATGCACCCTGGCGATAAATCCCCTGAATACCTCCCTGAGCGATGAGCCGTATCCGAGATAGACGATCACAGATGAACCCATATACAGATACTGCTTGGTCTTTTTTATATCAAAACTCCTGCTGTCAGGATCATAGCAGCCGGTAAGAGTCAGTGTCGCCATTGATGCCTCATAGCCTGCGGTAAGCTCAATCTCCGCGGCTGCGACCGCCAGCCCGTCTTCTCCCTTGATATCCTTCCCGTCTATCGAAACGGCAACCTTTGGTTCCCTGAAGAGGTCGTATTTATTTTTCAGATCACCGAAATTAAATTCAGCCATAATGCTTTTTTATCAAAGACTAAGTAAACTTCCGACCTTCTGCTCTGTCTTAACGAAGCTTTCACTTCCGTTCTTAAACGCATTGCCATACCTCAGCTGCCAAACAGCAAGTGAGTTAGGCCACTGATCATCATCCGCGCAGACCAGGGACATATCCACGGTAGCTCTTACCGGTTCACCGTTGGGATTAAACATGGTATAGTTGGCTCCCACGCTTCGAAGCACTCCTGTGTAGCAGATATTTCCCCAGTTAAAAGTCACTACTCTTGTATTTGGATTTCTGAGAGCAGCTATGAAACCTTCCACCTCTGTCTGAATGGAGACCTTTTTAGCTCCTAAAGCAGACATTCCGGCTTTAGCTACTCCCTTACCCACACTTGTAACGTTCAATGTAAGCTTATCATCCAGAAAGGCATCCTGATTGTCACAGGAATCAAAGAGCAGGCTGACACTCATGATTATAGTTGTAGTACCCGGTGCATAGCTTGCGCTCTGATCTTCCTTACCGTCGTGATTCCGGTCCTCCTTGTCATAGCTCAGTCTCTGTACCAGACCTCCCGCATGTCCTGAAAGCTGCAGGCTCGACGGATTAAACTGGACCGTAAAATATTTTCTTCCCGGATTTATATATTTTTCCTTATTCTGTTCTGCTCTTCTTACAAAACCGTCCTTGACTCTCTTTACATCCGCTGCGTTCATGACACCGTCTTTTACCATCTTGGTGTACTCCCCCGCCACCTTATTAAACTGCATATCGGCGATATTATCTGTAAGGAGACCGGCGTTTGCCATACCTTTTCCGGCACTTAAATTAGACTTGGCAATATTACCCGATACACCCTTTTTCTGAACCTCCGGGGCAGCCTCCCTTTCAGGGGCTTCCCGGAGTCTGAGATCTATGACCTCCACTACGGCCTTTTCCACGACTCCCGCATTCTGCTTCAGATTTTTCCCAATATCCGCTAATCCCATGAATACTCCTTAAGCCATAAACTGTCATCAGGATCAAAGCTTCAGATTCAGAAAACTGTTATTAGTAACCGGATCGAACACTGATGCGCCCGGTCCCTGGTCGGTAAAAGTCTTCTTAAACGAAGCATCCCAGTAGCTGTCGTCATACCGGTAAGCCCTGTCCGGATCGGTCGCGTCAGGACTTCCGTCTCCCTGTCTAATCTGGATGTTTGCCGTCCCTCTGATAGGAAAACCTTTTTTATTGAACATTGTATATCTCGTTGTTACCTCGGTCATCTCACCGCGAAAGCACAAGGCTCCCCAATAAAAGATCACATGCCGCGCAGACGGTACGCTGAGCAGTGACAGCAGTCCCTCCATCTGCCGCTGCACGCTGTAATCACCCTTAGCCGCGCTGGTAACAGCATTTTTGATATTTGAAGCTGTCATTCCTGTCAAAGGATTATCATTCAGCATGAATGCATCCATATTGTTGAAATCATCAAATAAAAGCTCACAGGACAAGGTTGTAGATGCAGGCGCTGTATACTGCTGCACCTGGGTCGCGCCTGCTCCTCCGCTGTATGCCATCTGCCGGCCCGCAGTGGTATCAAGCCTTACGCTTGTGGGATTATACTGAAGCTCAAGCGCGATAAAATGTTTGTTCTGCAGCTTTGATTTGATATCACTGAAGCTCGCGACCTTTCCGTTATCAAGTGTTTTCTGTGCGAGCTTCATAAGATCGCCATTGATTCCTCCCGGACGGCCGGCCGGTCCCGCCAGCTCGTCGATGGAGCCTTTAATATCTTTTACCGCTACCTGATCTATAGTCGTTTCACGCTCTCCTTCTTCAACGTCGATCTTCCTGATCACCAGGATCGCCTTTGCGATATTTCCTGTGGCGCTTGACAGAAGATTCTGTCCCATTTTTGCAAAATCCATATTTTACAATCCTCTTCTGCTTTTTTCGTTCCTTAGTCTTTTTTCCAGTCTGGTCAATACCTGCTCTGATATGGCTCCCATCTGTGATCTGACTCCGCGGTTTACCATATCCTCTATATCCGCAATCTCCCTTTCGGTCAGATTACGGTCGGTATTTCTGGTTATCGTAGTAGTATTTACAGTCCGGGTCTCGCTTATATCCTGGGCATTGCTTATATCCTGAGTCTGTCTGGTTTCCCTGCTTCTGTAGGTGTCCAATATCTCGGTCAGCTCATCTTCGGTAAGTCTCTCTTCTTTTTTGAAGAAAAGCTCCTCGCTCTCATTCCTGAACTCCTCAGGGATCTCAGGCTCCTGCGCTCTTTCCGAAATCTGCTGCATTCTCATGATCTCTTCTGCTGCCTGAGCCACATTTCCGGATACGATATTCATATCCTGTACAGCAGCGGGATTTTCCAGATATTGCTCTATCACGTTAAATACCTGAGCCGCGCTGTCAGGGAAGAGCCTTGATATCTCGCTGAAGACTTCGCGTCTTCTTGCCTCCTCTGCTCCGTCGCCCTCTTCCAGACTCTGCAGTATGGCCTTCTCATCCTCAAGAGCCATCAGCGCTTCCCGTCTGGTCCGCTCCCTTCCTCCTGTGGCGCGGCGCTCGGGACTGAGCTGCTTTAATATCTCTCTCATCTGCTCATAGCGTGAGACATTAGCAAGGTTCATTTCGTTCATCTGTCTGATCTGATTTTCTATGAGCTCTATATTGCCCTCATTCTCCTCTATCTCGGAGAGCTCCTCAAACTCGGTATAATCAAGTCTTAAACTGGTATCGCCCTCAGTGATGCCTCCGGTCCTTATTACAGGATTACTTTCATAGGACGTATTGCTTACGCGGTTTATCGTATTTTCGGAGGACCTGTAAAGCGCGCCCCTGTACTCGGTCCAGCTGTTATTGGCAATTATCCTCTCGTAGCCCGTATGATAAAGATTCTTTACTATATCGTAGAGTACCGCGGCATTTATCGTTTCTCTTACAGCCGTTTCTTTCAGGGTCCCGCTCTTAAGCTCTCTCTCGTAGAGGTTGCGGCTTTCATAGATGATGCGCTCCCTTAGGCGCTCCGTGATATTACCGGCTGCCTCATCCGACGGCGCTCCCTCAGAGCCTTCTCTGTATACTATCTCAGCTCCTTCGCGCTCGGTAAGCCTTGCTTCTCTTAGCTCCCTGCTTTCCCTTAAGCTGTTTTGAAGCTCCAGATATCTCTCCCGCTCTCTCTCGCTTAAGAATTCGGTTCCGGGCGCGCTCTCCCTTGTGACGCCGCCTTCCGTATCCTCCGCTTCGCCGCTTCGGGCAGCTTCTTCTCTTAATATGAGCTCTGCCCTTTCATGCTCGCTAAGGGAAAGTATGCTCTCTCTTTCACTCTCCCTTAATAACCTTTCGGTCTCGGAAAGCCGGGTCCTCTCTGTCTGAGTGGTGCTCTCTCTGTAAAGTTCGCCTTCACTCTGCTCCTGCTCTCCCTCCGGGCCGTTCTCTCCGGTTTCTCCTGCTTCTTCCCGGTAATATATCTCAGCTCCCTCACGTACCATCTCAGTAAGGAAGTTTTGCACCAGCATCTCCTTTGCGATATTCTCCTGCTCTGAGATCATCTGTTCCGCAAGATTTATCCGGGTCTCATCAAGGCTTTTATTGAAGTTTGCCACTATCTGGTATATGGCGCCTGTCTGAAGCCTGCGCATTATGTTCTGGCTTAAGCTCTGCTCCCTGAGGGTTAAGCCTGCGTCAAGACCTCTTTCCACTATCTCTCTGGACAGCTCCAGAGTCTCGATCCTAAGCTCCTCATTTTCTCTGTCCAGTGTCACGGAGAGATAATCATTGATGAAGTCCTCTTCCAGACGGGATTCATTCATCATCCGCCTGACTTCATTCATGAACT